>Ga0214545_1002467_pt1 | contig 35570 bp, 29 predicted proteins | sample CNSS4metaG_FD_160064 | JGI IMG/M metagenome (GOLD analysis project Ga0214545, IMG submission 160064) | Root nodule microbial communities from cowpea collected in UCLA plant growth center, Los Angeles, California, USA - CNSS4 | ecosystem: Host-associated > Plants > Roots > Nodule | place: USA...
CCGGTATTCATGAGTGCTCTAGAGATCATGCCAATATCTCATACAAGCGGCCCCACTCGACACTCATATAGGTGATTTCATCAAGTGTATGCTGCAAATCATACACCACCCGTAAGGGATATGAAAATCATTAAAACTTTGTTTCCACTAAAATTCTTACACCACATAGAATTTTAATTATAAAGTTTAACCTCTCAATAATGCAGTCTCTAGAACTTTCACACACACACCATAGGAATGGACATAATTGATTTAAAATCAATCAATTAATTTAGTGCTATCAGAACTAACAAGTGATTTGTTCTTACCCATATGAACCTTATTCATGGGATCTCCAATCACAAAGGTTGGGTTACCATCACTTGTTTGTTTCAAGTCGCTCAAGTCTCATTTCCCTCGATGTTTCTATAATCATATTTCATCCTAGGATTTTGTCAAAGGATCTGCTAGATTCCATTCCGACTTCACATACTCAATGGAAATTGTTTCACTCTTCAGTAGCTACTGCCGATTGACAATCACAATGTATTTTCATTCCTAGTGGAATGTTAGCTAAGAAGTTCGTCAACTACTCAACTTCACTATCAGCCCTTCTCAAGAACAACATACTTATATTTCTTGTTGATTTAGCTATATCATTTGCCTGGCTGATCTCCAAGGAATCACACTACCCCTAAGTGTGAATTTATTACCACTAATGGATTTTGTCTCGTCTGAATCAGAGGTTCAGTTAGCATCATTGTACCCTTCTAGTACAATGGGAAAATCCACTATATTCAATGACATATTCCATTGAATCTCGTAAGCATCTCATAGGTCTCAATATTCCTAATTAGAATATTAGGTGTATCTTCTCAGTTTATACTGCATAAACAACACCTGGTCTAGAAAAGACCGTCACAGGTAGTAAGCTCCCAATTATCTGAGCATACTGAGATTGAGAAAATAATTCTCCTTTATTTTTCTTTAATTAGTATCATAAGGGATATTCACTCATTTATAATATCTAAACTTCCTAAGAAGTTTCTCAAGAACTCTACTGGGATAGTAATACTATCACCCTTCCTTATGATTCTATCTTAAAAAATTACATTGTTTCACCTAGAAACAATTTATATTTCAAAATTAGATTCTAGAAACAACTTAGTTGTAGAAACTATTATCCCATTGCATGCATAGATTCTATTTGACTTGTATTACAGTCGCATTGTCCATCAATAAAACCATTCCACTATATACAACGCAGTAATAACTCAGTTGTAGGTGAAAAAGAAATGATAATAATAACCATCAACTCAGTTTGTGATATAAACAATAATTCCAAGGCATAAGATATATTTATAAAGTAGATCATTTTCGGTATGCACCTCATAAAATGTTTCTCTTCACTTAAGAATAAATTAGACAAATCAATGATTATATAATAATATTATTCTTCAATTATATATATAACTCACTGATTTTTCATCCTTAATATATAATATCATTTTTAAATCAAACTATACAGCACATAAAAAGGTTAATAATTATAATTAGTAATTACTTATAAATCCTTCCATATATAAGTAGTAATTACCAAAACTCACTCTGACACATTCACATTGACGGAAGGGATGCATATAACAATGGCAGCCAACATGAGGCCAAAACATATCAACATTTAATATGCCAATTTTGCCTATACTACCGTTACAGCATGTCTCCATTTCACAAATAACATCACCTTTGCACCTTTAGAACAAACTGGATTCCATGATTAAGAACAAAACCTTCTATTATCAGCCATTTACAGAACGCACCATCTCCGAGGATATGCGCTCATAACACAACTTTCATTGGAACCACCGCGTGACTCCTCCGCCAACCACCGTTATACGTCTTCGCCGACCATCGTCACTGTTCGCGCTACGACCACACTAGCGACGTCGCGTGCGAACATCAGGAACGTTGCGATGGGAAACATTACGCCCTTGAAGACTGAACAACACGAAGCGGTGCTCATTTGCGCTTTCCACTATTTCAATCAAAATGGCAAGAACTCCTAGGGAGAACCCTTACTTGGAGAAAGAATCGCGGTTATAGGGTCCCAGTCAGAATCTTTGCAATGGTTTTAGGTTGTTTTGGAAGTAAAGAGAGACCACCGTAAGCTTGCACTACCCATTTTTTCTTTCTTAGTGGTTTTCGAACAAAGGAAAGATTAGCAAAAAAGGAATATCGGAGAAACAAAGAAGAAGCTTTCAGGATTTTCTATGTGTATTTCCATGAATAAATCCTTAAGATCGTAGGCAAAATATGCATAAAATAGATAAAACCATAAATAAAAGGAATTCCTGAGACGTGTAGAAAATACTATCCTTAAGGATTTATCCGCAATATATGCGCAAACCCCCTAAGGTACAACAGAAACATCTCGGATATATTCCGAGGATAGCAAAAACTAGCAAGATAAGTAACCCAGGATAAAAAAGAGAAGGAAGAAATAAGAAAATGAGAGATGAGAAAGGTTCTGTCTTGGAAGAGTATTTAAGCTCCTATTTATAGGTGATGAAAAAATTCAAACTCTGTAACTGAAGTCTAGTGTGGAAAATAATATCCCATAAAATGTGGATGTGGGATCAACATGTAAAAAAGATCTCGCTGCAACAACATGCACCATCCTAAAAAGGAGGGAGACTCAACAAAGCTATTATTTTTTCAATATTATTATAAATATATAACACTTCTTGCCTCCAAAGAAAGAATTACAGATGTACCTCTACTTGAATATAGATGCTTCACTGTTATAATTTCCTGTTGATTTAAGGAGTACAAAATTAAGTAATATAGGTCTAGTGACTCCTTCATTTCTTTTCATTTTATCACAGAATCCTGGGAATTTAAAAGAACTTGTTTTAAAACAAACCTTATTTTTTTCGAAGTATTTCAGGTGAACAATAAACACATAGAGAGTGGAACATAAACAGCAGCAAAATCAATTGTTTAAGTTATTGTGATCTTGATTTTTTGTACCAGACTCTGTCTGTGATGGAACAACATTTTCTTCATCCAACTTTGACTCAGACAAGCTCTCCACTCTCTCCTTCTTCAGCATCTGTGCCATGTCATAAGAGGAATGCAATCCCACAAACAGGTAATACACCAGCAAAATCGCAGTCCACAGTCCAAATCTCCTGAACGAAGCCTTATCCAACGACCCAAGAAGGAAAACGTTGATGCCAATAGAAGCTGATGGCAGGAACGGCACCAGTGGCACACCCCAAACCTTTGGCTTCTTCGTCATCGGGACCAAAACCCAAATCCCCACTGTTCCCAGAAGCCAAAGCGGCACCATGACGGTGTAACCAACCCATTTCGTGGTGTTGGCCCAGTAAACAGCTGAGGCAACAGAAGAACCCAATATGAGAGCAATGCACAGAACGAACTTCACAATGTTGGGTTGTGTAGCCACCCCTCTTGCACAGTAGCGGCGAACCAACAGGGCCAGTGCCACAAGGGAGAACAAGAAGAGAGTGGAGATTGAAAGAAGGTTAGCAAGAACATCAAGGCTTGTGAAGAATGCAACAATGGCGGTGGCACCAAGCATGACAACCGTGGCATTGATGGGTGTCCCAGTTCTCTCATTTACCTTTCAGTATAAAAAGGGTTTTTGTCAGACATGTCTGTGTTATTTTGGCAAGATTTATTTGTTGTTACGTACCTTAGCAAGCCATGGAGGTAGCAACTGTGTTCTAGCGATGTGAGTGAGATACCTGGCTTGTCCCACAGCACCAACAAGGAGAACGCTCGTCATTCCTTTCAACGCCCCAAATGCAACGATGTACTTCGCCCAACTCATCCCTACCGCTTCAAACGCCACAGAGAAAGCAGCATTCTCGTCAACCTCCGAAAACCTCTGCATCAAACAGAGGGTAACCGACAGCATGCAGTACACAAGCGTGGTGCAAGTCATCGACCCTATCAGCCCCAACGGAATGTCCCTGCCAGGGTTCTTCGTCTCCTCCGCCATCGTGGAAACCGCGTCGAATCCCACGTACGCGAAGAACAACACCGCCGCCGCCTGCAAGTAGGGATGGATCAGATTCATCAACTAATCAAACTCAACTACTCAAACTGATTTTGAATCATGCAAATGATTCAAAGTTTTGTTTACCTGGAAGATGCCACGGGGTCCGAAGGGAAGAAAGGAGGAGTAGTTAGCGGCGCGGGCTTGGGTGAGGCCGGCGACGATGATGAAGAGGAGGACGAGGAGGTGGAGGATGGAGGCGAGGTAGTTGAAGCGGGAGGAGCCCTTGGTGCTGGAGACGGCGAAGAGGCCAATGATGAAGAGGACGGCGACGGCGATGGGGTCGAGGTGGCTGTAGTCGGCAGAGAGGTGGTGGATATGGATGAGGAACTTGTCGGAGTCTTGGTTGCAGAGAGTGGCGAAGTAGGAGGTCCAGGAGCGTGCCACGGCGGCGCCGCCCACCACGTACTCCAGAAGGATGTTGCCGGATGCTATGTAGGCCACGAAATCGCCGAGCTCCACTCTCAAGTACGCAAACGAACCACCTAATAATCATCCATTTCTATACCTTGGTGAGGTTTGAAAAACACATGTAAAGAAGTAGCAGAAGAAAGAAAGATACCAGCGACGGGAATTTCGACGGCGAATTCGGTGTAGCAGAAGACAGAAAGCATGGCAGAGACGCCGGAGATAACGTAGGACAAAACGACGGCGGGTCCGACGTGGTTCCTGACCTCATAGCCGGTGAGGACGAAGATGCCGGAACCTATGACGCTGCCCATTCCGAACCATATGAGATCCCACCATGTGAGCGTCTTCTTCATGTCGTGGTGGCTGCGCCGCTTCATTTCCACCAACTCCACCTCCTCCATGGACCGACCCGTCACTCGATCCACTAGCCTCCATGGCGTCTCCAACAACGCTTTCTTGTACTTTGATAAGCTCTCGAACGACTCCAACGTTATTGCCTCAGAGTACCTTCTGTTCTCGTCGTTTCCCTCCATTATTTCTTCTGCATGCTCCTCAATAACACATAACTTAGTGCACCATAACCAATCCTTGATTGTGTAGAACTCTTTTAGCAACCTCATTGTATTTTCTTGAGATATTTTTTGCTTAGAAAGTGATGTGAGTGACCCTACATAGACAAGTTGCAGCTTTGGGAACATTTAAGATAATATAAATTTTCAAATTTAGGTTCTATCGGTAGTTGATACTTCCCTCTCATCTGTAGTTTAAAATTTTTATAACCCTTACTTGGAGACATGTTAATGGATCTGTTAAATTCATTTTCTATTTTGTACCCGTGTGTACCGTTACATTGGCTCACCTATATAAGGGTTAATGTTGTTTCAATAAAAGTGTGCTTCTATCACAGTTTACTCATATATATGCTTTTGTTTCATTCTCTGATTCACGTTTAATATGGTATCAAGATCAAGGTTTGAGTGAGTGGCCTGTGAAGTGAAGGGTAGCTATCTTGATAGTCCAAGATCGAGTTTATTGGAATCAAGAACAATGTGAAATCTGCAAGATTCACTCAGCAAACAATGTGAAATCTTCAAGATTCACTCAGCAAACAAAGGAAGATGGTTGGTAATGGAAGCATCATCCCAGGGGCAATACCTGTGAGGGGAAGTTGTTTGATGATTGGAGAATCAAGACGAAGGTAATCTTTGGGTATCAGGACCTGTCAGAGGTGATTCTGGTTGGTCTTGAAGATCCAGGGCAAAAGGCTAGTGATGAAGAGAAGAAGGCTTTCAAGAATCGGTAGAAACTTAATGATAAGGCCAAGTTTTTGTTGTATCAGTGTGTGAGTTCCAAAATCTTTAACAAGATCTCGAAGGCAGAGACTGCTAAGGAGGCATGGGGGATTCTTGTCAAAGACGTACGGAGATGATGACAAGAATAAAAAGGTGAAACTACACACGATAAGAAGAAAGTTTGAGCTTCTGACGATGGAAGAGAATGAGACCATTGCAAAATATTTTGACAAAATTCAGGAGTTGGTTAATGCAATGAGGGCATGCAAGGATAGCATCACAGATCAATCTATGGTTGACAAGATCTTGAGGACTCTTCCTCAACGATTTGACCATCTGGTGGTGACCATTGAAGAAACGTGTGATCAATGGACTTAGAAGATTTGCAGCATTCATTGGAAGCTCACGAGTGCAGAATCAATGAGCCAAAAAGGATTCAAGAACTAGCTCTTAAAGCAAGAACTAGATATAAAGAAAGGAGTAAAAAGGATGGTCAAAAGAATAGCAGAAAATTGGAGGCTAACAAGACGAAATGGAAGTCAATAGGTGAATCAAGAGAGGGTAATCGAAAGGAAAACTCTTTTGGGAATGATGAAAAGGAATGGAAGTTTGACAAGAGGAAGGTGCAGTGTTGTCAACGGGACACTTTGCCCGCGAATGCCGTAACGGTGGAGTGAAAGGCAAGAAGAGTCAGGTGTATCTTGCTAAAGAAGAGTTGTCCGATTCTGAAGTAGTAATACTGATGGCACAGACAGAGATAGTGAGTAACGATGAGTCTTTGTGGTATCTGGATTCGGGTTGCTCAACTCATATGATCGGGAGGAAGGACTGGTTTGTGAACATTCAAGAACCACCCTCACATGGGAGGATCAGGTTTGCTGATAATAGTAGTCTAATAGTAAGAGTGGGAAAAGTTGTTTTAAGGGATCTTGATGGAAGAGAAATTATAGTAGAAAATGTACTATACGTGCCAGGTTTGAAGACTAATTTAATGAGTCTTGGGCAACTTCTTGAAAAAGGGTTTTCAACGAAGATGGAGGACAGTTGCTTAAGTGTGTTCGATCAATACAAAAGAACAGTAATTCAAGCCAAACTGTCCCATAATCGAACTTTTCAGATTGGGACGAAGACTTTGAAACATCAGTGTTTCTCTACAGTAGAAGCTAAGGCAGAATGGTTGTGGCATCAAAGATTTTGCCATCTCAATTTCAGAGATTTGCATCAGTTAGGAAGCAATCAAATGGTTTCTGGTCTACCCAAGATCAACGTTCTAGAAGAGGTTTGCAGAGATTGTGTGCAGTGCAAAAAAACTCGTAAAAGATTTAGCAAATGGTTACCCATAAAGACCACCGAGAAATTGGGGCTAGTTTATTCTGACGTTTGTGGTCCCACACAAGTCGAAACACCTGGAGGTAACAAGTACTTTTGTACTTTTATCGATGATGCTACAAGAAAGACACAGGTGTATCTTGTTAAATGGAAGAGTGAAGTGTTTGATGCATTCAGAAGATTCAAGAAAATAGCAGAGAAGCAAAGTGGGATGACTGTGAAGGTGCTACAGACATATGGAGGTGGAGAATATGCTTCCAATGAATTCATAGATTTTTGTGAAGAAGAAGGTTTGGTGCACGAAGTCACTCCCCCTTATACGCCCCAACATAATGGTTGTGTCGAAAGAAAGAATATGAGCTTGATGAACATGGTAAGGTGCATGTTACGTGGGAAGAAGTTACTTTAGTTCCTCTAGGGAGAAGTAGTAAGCACTGCTTCATACGTGTTGAACAGGTGTCCCACTAAACTTTGCAGAAATTGACACCTGAGGAGGCTTGGACAAGTGTGAAACCAAGCATGTCACACCTTAGGACTTTTGGTTCGCTATGTTGGAAACCGGTTCCTGATCAACTAAGGAAGAAATTGGATGATAAAGGGGTACCACAAGTACTGGTTGGGTATCATTCAACAGGAGGCTATATGCTTTTTGATACATAAACGAATCAAGTGAGTATTAGTAGAGATGTGGTAATCGACGAAATAACAAAATGGAACTAGTAGTAGTCTACGACTAGTGAAGCACAATCTAAGGTGATTTTTGCAGATAATTCTAGATCAAATGTGGCTGATAGCAATGATCAGGAAGCAATAAGACGTTAATCTCATGTTAAGAAACCACCAACACATAAGCAAGATTATGATTTCCTTCATGATTCTATGGTTTCCTCTAAGGGTAATCTGATTCATTTTGCCTTTATTGTTGAAGCAGAACCACTCAGTTTTGAAGATTCAAAGACAGATGGGAAATGATGGAAGGCTATGAAGGAAGAAATCAGATCGATTGAGAAGAATAACAGTTGGAAGTTAGTTGATTTACCAATTGATAAGAAGCCAATTGAGCTAAAGTGGTTTTATAAGACAAAGGTAAACCCAAAAGGTGAAATAGTGAGACTCGCTTGGTTGCAAAAGGGTATTTGCAAAGGGAAGGAGTGGATTATGGAGAAGTATGTGCTCCCGTGGCACGCATTGAAACAGTTTGTTTAGTAGTGTCAGTGGAAAACCAAGAAGGTTGGAGCATGCATCAACTGGATTTTAAATCCGCATTCCTAAACTATTTTCTTAGGGAAGAAGTATATGTCTTACAACCTCGTGGTTTCGAAGTTAAAGAGCAAGTACACATGGTCTACAAAATTAATAAAGCTTTATATGGCCTAAAACAAGATCCAAGAGCTTGGAATAGGAGAATTGATGAATTTCTTTGTTAGATAGGGTTCCTGAAGTGCACATCTGAATTCGGGGTTTATGTTAAGAATTTAAGTGGTGAAGGAAAACTCATTATTTGCTTATGTACTGTGTGGTCCACCGACTCCTCGGCACAGTAGTCTTTTTCTAAAAACCTTCGCGTTTCACCTTCGTCATCGCTCAAGGCTGGGAGGGCTTGTGTACTGAACGGCCTATCGGTGCATCGGCCTAACAAACCAAACTCAAGCAGCCACAGGCTGCTAGCTACGGTCTATAGCGGACCTTAAGGCGACCGACCCATCGGTCAGACGAGTTAAACACCTTTAATCGTTTAAAACTGTTCACCCATAAAAGATAACCCGCCAGGCCGTGCAACCATCGGTCGATCAGCCAGGTGGAAAACTGGACCAATCAGCCAAATTAATTAAAATAAAGCAAGTCAGTAATCATAGTTAAAAAGCTATTGGGTCGCGATTAAGGAGCCCTATTCACAGGCCCACACCGGAAACTATAAACAGGGTCTCGAGGTAAGGTGGTGAGGATCTTTAATGCGCATTTATTACAGTGGTTATAATTATCGACCGTTCGGCCCTAAAACTAACTTAAGCATCGGAACCTTTTAGACAGGTACACCGATCGTCCGCCCGACCGATCGAGGAAGAAGGAAGATTGTGTGCAACGGAGGATACAGCAAATTACTTTAGAAGAACGCATAGAGGAGAAAGAGGGATAATTTTAGTGTTAATAGTAGGTGATTGGTCCTTACACCCGAAACATTTTGGCGCCCACCGTGGGGCCGAGCAGCCGTTAGCAGACCTTATACCCTTATGGTGACCACAAGAAACAGGACAAGCAACGCAGACGGAGGAAGGATGGCGGATGATCAGGCTGATACGAGAGAGATTATCAGGGCAATGCAGCAGCAGATGGATGAGATGCACAGATGCATGCCCTGCGGGAGGAGAACGCCGCTCTTCGGCAGAAAGACGAAGCCATTCCCTCAACCCCAACTGTACCCGACCCTCTTCGTTTGAGCAGGGTGCAGCAACACCGAGAAGCCGAGCGGATGGAGAGTTGACCCCCCCCCCCAACGGGAGCTGAGCAGTCGCAGCCAGTGCAAGTGGAGAGAACATAAGCATCCAGGGGGAATGCATCCCATACAATGGCCGAAAGCTCAGGGGCTAGCAGAGGAGGTCACCCTTCCAGACAACCGATCCACGTTGCGGGAAACTTCCCTTTCACTCAGTTTATTCTGAAGACTCCTCTGCCCGAGCGGTGGAAAATGCCAATGTTTGATAAATACGATGGCACGACCAACCCGGATAATCACAAGCGAGTGTTCACGCACTAGATGATATTTCATGCGGTGAGCGACCCGATCTGGTGCCGCGTGTTCTCAACCTCCTTGACGGGGGAAGTGTTAGAGTGGTTCTCCGAGTTGTCGGCCAACAGCATCGACTCCTTCGCCACTTTGAAAGCCAGGTTTAGCACGCAGTTCGCCCCCTTGCGACTGGCTATACTGACAGTGGACAATTTGGTTAACATTCGCCAAGAAGACGGGGAATCCTTGAGGAGTTATCTCGACTGGTATAACTGGATGTCAATCAAGATCAAGGACCTCAGTGACAAGATCGCCCGACATCATTTTTCGTACGGCCTGCAGTCGGGCGTCTTCGCGGATAAGATAAGCCGCAAGAAACCAAAAACGATGGAAGAGATGAGGAAACGAGTGGCTAAGTTCATTCAAATGGAGGATATGCAGGAGTTTCGGGTGAAGAAGAGAGAGAAGGAGGACGCGATCGCACAGAAAAATGCCACCCGACCGAGCAAACAGCTCGCTCGGCCTAGTGAGAAGAAAATGCCCAAGTTCACCACGTACACTCCGTTGGCCGTCCCAGGGCAAAGATCTTGCAGGAGGCCTTTAGCGCCGATACACTTCCGGCTCCTAGAAGAAAACCCCCACCCCTTGATGCCGACGGCAGCAAGCACTGCCAATATCACCGAACTATCGACCACACCACGGAAGAATGCCACACGCTCCGGGACAAGATAGAGGAGCTGATCCGACAAGGGCACCTCAAGAAATATATCAGGCAGGATCGTCCCCCGCAAAGCCAGGCGAAGAATAGGAGCCCTATCCGAAGGCAAGCCCCCCCAAGGCGTGAAAGGCGGCAAGAACGGGAGCCCGACCGGCGAAGGGGGGAACTCTCCAAAGAACACCAGAGCCCGAGAAGTCGTAGTAGGAGCAGAGACAAATCCTTAAGGGGGTATATAAACACTATCTTAGGAGGATTCGTGGGAGGAGGATCGAGCTCGTCCGCTCAAAAAAGGCATGTCAGGGCGCTCAAGTCGGTCCATCTTGTGGAGAAGAAGGTGTGATCGATGCCCCCCATTACCTTCACCGATGAAGACTTTAAGGCGCCCGACCCGGATCATGATGACCCGATGGTGATCTCCATCGAAGTGGCGGAGTACGGGATCGGGAAGGTCCTGGTTGATCAAAGAAGCTCCGTCAACATCCTATATTGGAAGACTTTCCAGAAGATGAACCTCTCCGAAGACTTGATCGTCCCCTACAACGAGAATATCGTCGGATTCTCGGGCGAGCGGGTAGATATGAGGGGATACTTGGACCTCCGCACCAGGATCGGTTCTCGTAGAGACGGACGGGAGGTAAGGGTCAGGTTCATCCTAGTTGAAGCTAACACTTCCTATAATGTTTTGCTAGGAAGGCCTTGCCTAAACGTCTTTGGGGCTATCGTCTCCACCTTACACCTAGAAATGAAGTTCCCGTTAGACAAGGGGACGATATGCACTGTACATGCCGACCAGCAGATTGCGAGGCAATGTTACGCCGCTGGGCTGAAGATCGCCTCGTACAGCCGCCCCAAGAAGAAACATCGATCAGAGGTGGCAATGACTGATATGAACCCCCGAACTAATACGAAGGATCGAATACAGCGGGCAGAGACACCAAGGACATACCGATCGGGAGGCAGCCGCATCAGTAGGAACCCCTTGGAAAGTTGGTTTGAAACTTGAGAAAAATAATGTAGATGAGTGTTTTGATCCTACTTCATACAAGAAGATTGTAGGAAGTTTAAGGTACTTGTGTCACACCAGACCAAACCTTAATTACAATGTTGGAGTCATAAGCAGGTTTATGCAGGAACCTAAACAATCACACTTGACAAATATGACAGGAAAAGCACAGTTGGCTACTTGTTTTTCTTTGGGGAAGCACCTATTAGTTGGAGTTCAAAGAAGGAATTTGTGGTGGTTCTCTCCACCTGCGAAGCAAAATACATTGTTGCATCGGATGCAACATGTCAAGTATCCTAGTTGAGGAATCTAATTAGTAAATTGCAAATTGGAGATAGTAGAACAACAAAACTTATGGTTGATAACAAATGAGCCATCGATTTGGCTGGGCATCCAGCTTGTCATGGGAAGAGTAAGCACATAAAAACAAGGTTTCATTTCCTATGTGAACAAGTGAATTTGGAAAAGCTGAAACTGGAATATTGCAGGTCTGAAGTTCAACTTGCACCTTGTTTACAAAAGCTCTTAAATATGTTAAGTTTAAGCTACTGAGAGAGCTTATTGGTTTGGTTAATGTGAAGTTTGTTTCTGACTTGAGGAGGGATGTAAGAAATTAAGTTAGAATTAGTTAATGGATTTGTTAAATTTGTTTTCTATTTTGTAACCATGTGTATTGTTACATTGGCTCACCTATATAAGGGCTAATGTTGTTTCAATAAAAGTGTGCTTCTATCATAGTTTACTCAGATATATGCTTTGGTTTCATTCTCTGATTCACATTTAATAATATATTGTATAATATATCTTAGCATAAATAGTTTTAAAATATTTTTGAGAATTTTAATGAAATTAAAAGAGACCAGTTATTACTCTACATGGCCATCATTTTTAACTCAAATTTTGTTTTCATCATCCTACATGAACATGATATTGAGTTGAGATTTCTTTTAAGTTCTCGTGCCTTGTTTGAATTGTCGTTTGCCTTTCACAGTGTTTGATCTACACTGTCCTTCACATTGCGAGTATGTTTGCAACGACCATGATTTTTTGGCCTAAGTATTTTTCTTTGAGTTAGGAAATTTCTTGATATTTTTGTCTCCAATTAGAAACCTTTGGTTTTAGGCCGGAACAAATGTGATGGGATTATTCCTATTGTTTAACTTATTGGAAAACATTTGGGTTTCCATGATTAATGTTTCCCCATATGGTTACACTTATTATGAAATGCCAAAGACAATGAGGAGATGAGATTGAAGGCTTATAGTACTTCACCTCTATAAATAATAGTTATTATTAAAAATAAGGGAAACAACCATAAGAGTGAACTAAAGAGTGGTAAAGATAAAAACATAAGTAATTTCAAGTCTACGTAAAATTCAAAATTGTGCAGTGTCTTCATTGCATAAAATGGAACAAATAGAGAGAAAATGCTTCCCTCGAAAAAAACTATAACAAAGATGAGAAAAATGTGATAGAATCCTTACATGATAATAACACGTTTTATTTGGTGAAGTTGTAAGAAGGCCTTGAATGATTGGTGGACTTATCGGAGTTAAGTATGAGAGGAATTCCATTACTCCTTCTATGTATAAAGCTAAATTAGTGACAAAGGGTTTTAGTTATAGGGTGTTGATTTTAGTGAGATTTTTACCACATGTAAAAGTGTCACCCATCATAGAGTTACATTAAGTTGAAATGCTAATTTTGGTTTGAAGGTAGAGAAAATGGATCGAAAACTACTTTCCCTTACGGTGCTTTGAGGGAAGAGATTCACAAGAAGCAACTTCATTTTCTTGTCCAGGGTAAGAAAGAATTATGTTAGGTTGAGAAAGAACATATACATTTTGAAGTGAACTCCAAGACAAGGTTATAAGAAGGTTTAGTCTATTATGTGTCAACAAGACTACAATAAAACTATTATTGACCATTTATCTGTTAGAAAGTTTGGTGATGATTCATTATCATGTATGTTAATGACATGTTTATTGTTGGAAAAGATATTTTCACAATTGACAAGTTAAAAAGTGGTTGGGTGAGTCATTTGTCATGAACGACGTGGAAGGTGATAAATGAATTCCTGGTATAAGAATGTGAGGTAGGAAAGAGAAGAAGCTTTGTTTATCACAACAACATTATATCAAAAGAGTATTATAGATATTCCATATGGAATAATTCAAGGTAGTGAGTACTCTTTTTGTTACTCATCTTCATTTAAGTTGTAAACAAAGTCCACAAACTAAGGAAACAAGTATGAAATAGGTTCTTTATGGATTTGCAATAGGTAGTTTGATGCATGCAATGGTGGTATATAGCACACGTTGTTACAATTAGTATATTTTTGTTAAACTTTAGTAGAGAACATTGCAATGTAATGTAATGGATTTTGTAGTATCTTTATGGTACTACTAATATTAAACTTTCTTTTAAACGTACTTTGGTAAGGTGCTTAATTTCATATATGATTATAGATATTGATTCAAAAAATTCCACTTCATGCTCTTTCATTAATTTTGCAAAGAGTGTTGTCATAAAAGCTTCTCCTACAAATGTCACTACAAGAAAATTCCTAAATAATGATCAATTTTAGTGACTAAAAATACTTAGTTACTATATTGACCAATTTAGATACCAATTTATAAACTAAAAATTATTGGTGATTAAAATAATTTCTTTTGTGATTAAAAAATTATAATTGATTTCTAAATTTATAATTTTAATAGTTTCTATTATGAATTGGTATCTAAATTGCTCACTAACATTAGCTACTAAAGTTTTAGCTATCGAAGAAATTAGTCTCTAAACATACTTTTTGTTACTAAAATGGGTCATTATTTAAAAAATTTCTTGTAGTGTGTGTAGCTTTGCCTACTAAAGAGACATCATTCATTCTCATTACTAACACATTAAAGACTTGTTATGGTGAAACAAATTCCTTCAAAGACTTTGGTCTTCCTCAAGAAAGATATATATTATTTGTAGATAGTCAGATAGTTATTAATCATGGTAAGAATTTAACTTTTTTTTCTTTCAAAATTTAAACATATTAATGTGAGGTGTCAATATATACAAGATGTTTCTGAAGTTATGTTGTTTGAATTAGGTAAATATTCATATTGATGATAGGGAAACCAATATATTGACTAAGACTTTACTACGAGGAAAGTTTTGAGTTTGTTCGCGTGGTTAGTTCTACGTAATTAAGGAGATGTTTGTTAGCTTTAGGACTCCCTTTACATGTGAAAAATATGCTCAAATATGTAAAACTATTTTGTCTCACTTGAGAGAGGACTTAAGGATACTTAATATTGGAAATAGTGACAACAAATAAGGAAAGAGTAAGAGAAGAGTGCAAATTTTTTAGTTATAATCGAGAATTCATTCACTTTTTTGGAATTGAACTAATTGGTGAAAAGATCATAAAAGAATAATTCTATGATTTCAGCATTAAATGAATTAAAGACTTAAAAAGGTTAATAATTCGTAGAAGCGACCCTATTTAGATTATTCATATTCTTGTTTATTTATGATTGTTGTTTGTTTTGTTTTGGCTAATTGTATTGATTGTATATCCCTATATTAAACACTCTTTTATAGTCTTTATTCACCACAATGAATGTATATATTTGATTTGGACAACTAATTAGTGATTTTTACTTTGATAACAGAAAATTTCTTTTATACTCTTGTTCTCTTATTGTACTTATTTTATTTTGTATTCCTCTTATATTTTTTTAAGTTTAGAGTGTTTATCACACTACTTTTTGCTTTACTATTAAGTTATTATTTTAATCTATTCAATATTAATATTTTATTTTACCTAGTCTAATATTATGATCAAGGTGTTATTTATTTATTTCATGTCTCCTATTTTACAAAAAAAAAAAATTGTTTTATGATTACATGACCTCTAAAAATAAGTTATTTGATGAAGTTGATGTTTTAAATGGACTAAATAATTTAACCAAGTTTTATATTAGACTAAATGAATATTACTATGATCTGATTTTAAAAAAAATTATAAATCTTAAAAGTTGAAAAGTACTGTATTTATTCAAATTTAAGTCATATTAATGAAATTAGTTTTAAATTTTAGATACAATAATTTAATACATAAATTTTATATATTAAAATAATATTATTTTTAACATTTTAAAATTACCTTATTACTTTTAAAATCACATTTGTTAATAAATTGAAGGATAAATTCAATACTAACTAATCCATTCTATGTTGATTTTTTAACATTTTATTTCTATCATCATCAAAATATATTGATTTTAATATGTTCAAAAATAAATTTATCTATTTTAAAACATTAAAATCAATATACATATATTTTGAAATTATGATTAAAAATAACAATAAAATTTAGAAGGGAATCTAAATTCATGGAAATCTAAATCTATTTAGATTCCAATTAGATAAACCGAGACAAAATTGACCTATTTCGGTTTAAGTCAATAAAACACTCTTTCTTTTAACTCTAAATCCAATTTCCAAGTTATTAAAGTCAGATCATTCAATCAGCCCTATTTTACGCAACTCTAACTATCTCACTCCGAAAACAAACCAACAATTTAAAACTCATTCAATGCCTTCCACCTCAAAACAGAATTTCAAAATTTCCTCTCACCGAATATGCTCTTAACTTTATCAATTGTATTCGTTCATGCATTTTACATGGTAACTTTGTTCAGGCCTATGACATTAACATATAAAAATTAGGCTTCAATGCTCCTTATTTTTTTTTATTTTATTAAATTTGGTTACCATTTTCGTTTTACATTCATTTAGGTTTTTATTTTTGTCAATTTGACCATTTTTACTGAGGGTGTATAAATAGACATTAATGAACATTGCATGTCACATTTAGCTCTTGATTTTTTATTTAATATTTGTAAATTTTTTAATTTTTTAATTTTAAAAAAAATTGTTCACGTATCAAGTCACAATTGTGTCATATGTCAATGTCACTTTGTGGTTATATTATTTCTTTTTATTCAATTTAGTCTTTATATTCGTTATTTGTATTTAATTCGGTCTATTTTTATTCAATTTAGTCTCAATTTTGGTTAAAATTGAATAATTTTATCCTTTTTGAGACCATATTTATTTTTTTATAAATATTATATATTTTTATTAAAATTATTTTTATTAATTATTTTTTTAAATTCATCTATAAATTATTTTTTTAAATTCATCTATAAATTATTAAATTTAATTATAATTTGAATATAATTATTAGATTCAATCGTAAAATAAAATATAATTATTTAAAATATTATTCAAATATAATTATTTAATGTTTTAGAAAAATATATTAACATTTCTAAAATTAACATTTAAATCTAAAATTTGTAATAATTTTATTGTGTTTTAGATTTTAAATCTAAAATGTTTTATATTTAAATGTCAATTTTAGAAATTTTTAGAAATGTAAGTATACTTTACTAAAATATTTCTAATATTTTTAAATGTTAATTTTAAAAGTATTAATATTTTATAATATAATTATTAGAAGAAAACATTTAATAATTATATTTTAATATTTTAAGTAATTGTATCTTATTTAATAATTAAATATGACAACTATATTCAATTTATAATTAAAAAATTATTTGTATAATGTGTATAAAAACATTAAATTTGGCATAAATTTGAAAGAGACAAAGTTATTTCATTTTAACCATAATTGGGATTAAGTTGAACAAAAATAATGAAGATAGAAATTGAAGTGGAGAAAAATAGCGAAAAACTAAATTGAACAAAAGAAAATAACACAACCAAATACTAATATGTGACATTGACATGTGATATTGATATTGACACATGTTATGATGTTTGGCTTTTGTATTTTTTTGTCCTTTTGACCAGCTATTTGTAAAATGGGGTCGTTTAAATTTTTTTTTGTAAAACAAGGTTAAGTCGTGGTAGGGGAGTACGACATTAAAGGTTAAGTCGTCCTCCCTTCAACCGGTTTCAACTTTTTTTTAAAAAAAAAAATAAAGTCGTCAGGTGCAACAACGGTTTATGAAAATCTAAGGTTGAAGTCGTCGTCTTCATAGCTGACGACTTCTCATGCTCTTTCTCTCACCCTCTCTCACTCTCCGCCATGGAAATAGATGAGAGCTCTGCCTCCACATCGGAGCCAGACTCCGATGACAACCACCGCATCCCGACCAACCACCACCTCAACCCTCCCTCCGGCCTCACACCGCACAAGTTCAGCTCCCTCGTCCCCTTCATCACGGAGCACCACACCTACCTCGTCGGCGCCGGCCAATGCCCTTCCCTTCTGGCCCAACGCGTCCAGGCTCCACCAGAAGTCGTCTGGTCCGTCGTCCGCCGTTTAGACAAGCCCCAGACCTACAAGCGCTTCATCAAGAGTTGTGCCGTCAAAGACCCCTTCCACTCCCCGAAGTCGTTAGCAGTGAAGACGACTTCAATCTCAGATTTGTACAAATCGTGTTTGCACTTGACGACTTCGTTTTTTTTTTAAAAAATGGAACCGGTTGGGAGGAGGACGACTTCACCTTTAATGTCATCCTCTCCCTTAACGACTTAACCCTATTTCACAAAAAAAAAAAATTCAAACGACCCAATTTTACAAATAACTAATCAAAAGGACCCAAAAATACGAAAAAACCTATGATGTTTACTTGACATGTGGAAAATTATTTTTTAAATTAAAGAAATTAAAAAAATAAATAAAAAAACAGGCACAAACATGTGGTATTTAGGACGTCAATGGGAAGGGTAGGGTACGGATAATAGCTCCATCATACCCTACCCGATAGTTAAATATCCGTCTTACCCGTACCCATATTCGTGTGGGTATCCGTTATGCGGGTATCTGTATATTTTTTTAATATCCACGGATATTCACGAATACTCGCAGGTATTTAAAGAGGAAAATTTTAATATTTAACAACATATTTTAACCATAAATTCATATAAAAATATAATGCATAACATTCACAAATTTAAAACAAAGTGTAAATAACCCATTTAAAGAGTGTTGAATGAGAATTTACAAAAACAATGTAGATTTTTGAAAATCAACTAATAAAAATAACTCATTCAAACTTAATATGTTAATGTCTTAATCATGATTTTTTATTTTATTTTTTATTTAAATTAGAGTATAGCGGATACAGATATCCACTAGTACGAATACTATGATATTCGTACCTGTCCTGTTAACGTGTGGGTATAAAAAATATATGTACATGTTATTTACGGATATCCATTTACAGTATTCATTTCCTACTTATTGCATGTTTTATTCATGGATATCCGTAAATATAAATTTTTTTGGCATCCCTACGTAACATGCACTACATTAACTATTTAAATACCTTTAATAAAAAAAACAAAATTGACAGAAATTAGGAGTTAATTAAAAGGTATAACAAAAAAATGAAAATCAAATTGAACAAATTGAACAAACATAATGAAAATAAAAACTATTTAAATCTAAAAATTAAATTAAAGTGTTTCGGAATAAACTCTGTCTTCCTCTATTTCACAACCATTCCCAACAAAGAAAATTGTTATTTTTATTTATAATAATTAGGATTATGACAATATTATTAAAAACACATTTAGAATTTGTTATTTGTTTGCCTCCGGTGTTGTCCACCCTAAGAAAAATGATTATTTTCCATTGAAAAGTAAATTAAGAGATGAAACAAAAAGTCCCCATGATTCAAAATGAACGTAATTCATGTAAACTCTCTTAATATATATTTAGAATATGTATAAATATAGATATAAATATAGAATGCATACCTCTTGTTTTTGTGACTTTGGATCCGAAGATGAAAATCGCAGAGGCTTCTTCTATGCAACTTGTTCTCAAGTAATGAGAAAGAAAGAAGAAAACCAAAAATCAAAAACCTTCCTTTATCACAAATTTATTATAAATTAATTTGTATTGAATATATAGGAAAAATCGAATTTATAAATTAATAAAACAAAACCCTTGACTTATAAGGTCCTGCCGGCACCAAGACAACCCTGACAAATGCTTCCGATGGAAACAATTTTGCATATTCAAAATATCCATAAGGTAAAAGTAAACCTATTACAATGACCTAAATATTAAAAAAAAAAAAATATGTTAAGTTTTAATAAGAAGAAAACTCGGTCATGTTTTATTAAGAAGAAATATCTGGCATGTTTTAGTAAAACTAAAGCAAAATTCTCCGAAGTATTTTCAAGAGAGAAACATTGAAATATTTTCTTCACAAATTAAATTAATTAATTAATAAACAATTCATATACTCTCTCTAATTTTCTGTGTATGAATTAAATTTAACAAGGAAGACATTTACTCATTTCTTTTTCTTTTTCTTTTCTCTTCTAAAAATGATTATGAAAATACAGTTTCAAAAATACCCTTAATAGCACCGTTTTAAAGAAACACTTAGAATTGATGGAATCTTTTATGCACAGCTAACAAACATGGAGAAAAAATTAGACTACCTCTTTTGATAGTGTTCATACCTTGATGTAGTTGTAACACTTATACAGAGTATAAATAATTTAAAATAGGTGATAGGAAAGGGACATGAAGAAAGTGAAAATAATTAAGACACATATATTTCTTTGTTTGTAGTGAGTAAGTAACTGGTCATTTTCTTCTTGAGTTGAGGTTTCAGAGGGTTTGCTTCCCTTATATTTGGACATATTATTTGTTGTATCTGTCCTAAGAATCTTTTATGTGCACAACTGTGTATCTATATATTATTTATCTGTTTTCCCAATGCTCATTTCTTTTTATAAAGAAAAATTCAAAATTTATCATCATTTAAGTGAGTTTTTTATTTTAATTTTTAAGAAAGTGTAAAAAAAACAAATTGTTTCAGAAAGTATTGTGTCTCGAAAAATTTCATACATAGGATGTTTTGAAAAACTCATTCAAAAAGTATTATATCTATTTCGGAAAGTGTTTTAGCAATTTTATTCCAAAATGCAGAGATCTTATTCCAAAAATGCCATAAAACTTGTTCAGGAAAGTTTCGGAAATGTATGATTCAGAAGATGCTTTTACAAAAGGTAAAATAGTCATTATGAAAACTAAAGGAACTGCACAAAGAAATTATGGAGGTTCTGAAAATAAAAGTAGGTTTAAAATGAATCGAGTCATCCTTTATAAAATTGAGATTTTGTAAAATGGCTTTTTCTTTCTGTACTCTTCTATTTTTACATACACTCCCATGAGTTTTTGGAATACCCATCTTTTCCCTTGAACTTTTATTTGCAACGGTCTCCTCCTTGGAAGAGACTGTGTTCAGATTCTGCCAAAGGTTCAAACTTGGAAGAGAAGAAATCTGGCAAGGGGTGGTGGTGTTTTGAATTCACTTAGGCCGGTAAGTGGAAAAGGGTATGCGAAGGTGATTTTTGTTTTGTTTTATTTCTTGCATTAAGATTGGTTTACCTGAATTTGGAGTTTGGAAATAAGTTTCTAGAACACGTAATCTGAAATGTGCTTTTTCTAGAAGAGAAAAATGCATTCTGGATTTGTGTTTCCGGAAGCATGTCTTGTACATTCTGGAAAGCGCGTTCCATAATTATTGCTGAAGTGTTCCTGAATGAGAAATCCACATTATTTTCAGAAGTATGCAGTGGATAATGAATGTAAGCTACATAATTGTGGTAATTTTTTTTTCAACAAATTAGGTAAAGTTTACTAACGCATTAATATTTATATACTATGTAGTAGTCAAGCACTTTTAAAATTTAGTTTCCTTTCATGAGTTGAATTTAATTAATGCATTTTGTGTATCCCTACTTGGGACTGCCTGATGCATGCTTGTCTTGTCTTGGAGGCCATGGTTTTGTAAACCATAGTGGGTAAAACTTTGATTTGGTTTCCCTAAATTTTCTGTAAATTATGTTTAAGATTAACACAAACTATTTAATTAAAAAAATTAACACCAAATATAGTTTTTACTCATCCAATACTGTGATTAATTAGTATCTATATACATTTAGTAAGTTTCAGAGTTGAAAGTAAAACTAAGTTATATAGATCTTTTGGTTCAAATATCATTAAGCCCACTTTGCTTGCTTATTTTTTTAAGATTAATGAGTCTTAGACTTTGCTTCCATATTTAGACATTATGGGTATATATTGCTGTGTAGTCTTGAAAAATTACAGGTGTATATAGATGAGATTTAAAATATTTGAACAGGACATAAGCAACTGCAAAAGAACTGATTTTCTATTATACATTTTCCACCTACATAGTAATGTCTCCTTGTGCACTTCTACCTGTACAAGTAGAAGTGAAAGGTGCCATCTATTCTTTATTTCTGTATATACTTTCTCATAATGAAAATTTACAGATTTATAAAAATAAACATAAAATTATCTGTACAGAGCATGAGCAATTTCAGAAGAACTTGTATATTGTACATTTCTGATCACTTTCATAGGAGGTGTCGGCAATGTTCCCTTTGCATTTCTATCAAGAAGAATTGAAGATAAAGGCTCCACAATCCTTTATTTCTGTCACAATGTTCCTTCAAAAGTGTTTGCGATAGATCTTTATGCTGGTTTCCAAATGCATCTTCATAGGTATCATCTCTATGTCTGGATAGTGTCACTTGGAGGGTCAACTGTGATCCAAAGCAGTGCAATGGTAATGGAGAGAATTCCTGACCAGACATAAATAATTGTGGGCACCCTTCCTCTCTTTCCCATCAACCCTTTAGCAAAAGGGTACATATGAGACAGCACCCAGAAGCTGAAGAACATGCTTCCCAAGAGCTTATTCCACTGTGGTATCACACTGAACACAGTCCTTAAGAATCCCATGACCAAAGCAATGATGTTAATGATGATAATTGTTAGTGGCATGATGAAGAGACTTGTCCATTTGACAATGTAAAGATCAGCAAATTCGTCTTGTTCTTCATCACCTGCTGACTTAGAGGTTAAGGTAAAGGAAATTTCTATGCCAGCCACAACCTTTAGCAAACCTTGTATGACAGCAACAAGGTGAGCACTAGTGCCACCAATGACCCAAAACTGCTCATTGCGCCACCATTCCTCGAGGGCAATGCCTGACCACTTCACTTCAAGGAGGGATATGAGAGTGAGGCAAATGGTGATGAGCAACAGATAGGTCAAGAAAGCCACATTCAAGCCTTCCACTATGAACTGTCCAGAGAAAAGAGAGAGTGCAGGAATGAAGCAATACACCACCAGAAACAGTGAGGTGAACGGGTAGATGCCAACATTGAGGTACGAAATTCTCTGCAAGAACTTGAGGCGCCTGCTAGCGAAAAAGGCATTGTTTCTTGAGAAGAAAATCTCCACAGAACCTGTGGCCCATCTCAGCACTTGATGCAGACGATCAGTGAGGTTTATTGGTGCAGTGCCACGAAAAGCATCTCTCTTTGTGATGCAATAAATTGATCTCCAACCACGGTTGTGCATCCTGTAACCAGTCACCACATCCTCAGTCACTGACCCGTAAATCCAACCTACCCTGTCCCCCCATTCGGTCTTGTCCTCATACCTGCATTATCAAAACATCCAAATCATTTCCTTGGTTTTCTCTCTGTGCATGATATCATGAAAGGAAAAAGAGGATAAGTTAATTTTTCCTTATACACAAACATGTTTGTGATGGATTGTTCTATCCAACAACTCTTGAGTTTAGCTGTGAAAATCATTATTAATATTTTTTTTTTCTTTATGAGACTTGTGAGTAGAGAGGTAACAGTGAAGCAAATTACCAGCATGAGATGACAGCAATGGCCTCAGCAACGGTGGGGGCATCCAAAGGTGGACGTGGTGCGAGAAGTGCCCCAGGTGGTCTTCCATTCTTCACAGATTTGTGATCAGCAAGTGGCCTTCCGTTGTATTCAGCCACAGTTATGGAATCTGTGAACATAGTTGAGCTTCCAAATTTTTCTGGATAACCCATTTCTGAATCAGATGTTAGGGGTTGCGTGTCATCTTCAGCTTTTGCATGTGGTGCTTTAAGGTTCACCTTGGTTTTCACTCTTCCAAACACACCAGTGTGCTCAATGAATCTCGGTGGTTCAAATCCATACAGTGCATACCTCCTAAACATGCAACCTGTTCCCACATACATTGGACCTTGGAGACCATCCAGTGCTCTCATATTTCCTGATGAATTACACATTGTTAAATGCTATGTACATCCTAATAAAGGAAAGGAAATCATGCAAGTGACAAATCACTATGATCGTGTCAGAACTAACTTCTTCAAAAAGAATTAACTTATGTAGAAGTTAAAATTCAAATTTTAAAATGTGGCTGCATATGAGAGAGTTTCTTTATGGAGAAGTCTATCTAAACCTAATGGTTTGCTTCAAATGAATAATGGCTAGCAAGATATATGTGACAGGCTTGTTTTTACCATCAAAGAAGACTGTGTTGTGATTTGCATATCGATCAGAAGGATCAATCCCTTCAAACCTTTGTGGAAACTGTATGTAACATACGCGATCACCACCACGGTCCATCATGAAGCACATTCCCTCCTTCACAGCAAGGGAATTGTAGAAGTAGTGGTCACAATCCAAGTTGAGAATGAATGGTCCATTAGACAATATGGCTGAGGCTCGAACCATAGCATTCATGGCTCCTGCTTTCTTGTTATGATCATACCCTGGTCTCTTCTCTCTTGAGACATATGCAAACATTGGAATCCTGATGTCTACACCTGTGAAATCTAACTTTGTCTCATCTGCAACGCCCATTACTGGATCATGATCCGGGACCTTACTCATTATCTGTATATAATAAACATGCACATTCAGTATTAATTCTCTATGACCAACTCCATGTAATCAAGTTAATCTGAATACAAAGTACACCGAAGAAAGAAGGTTTAACTACGTTTTACTTATAGTGTTTCTCAAAGTGTAGAAACTGTAGAAACTTGAAATCAAACTTCCTAAAGTGTATAAATCAATTCTGAAGTTTAAAAATATATTTGAACTATGATTTCTTCGGTCCATCTATTTGACAAATTTTCTTTCAATTCTTTTTAAAGATACTGTTAACTATTTTGGCATGAGTAAACAAGCCAATGATGTCATGCCATCATATAGCCAATTTCGTACTTGTTAAAGTTTATCAGAATCAGAACTAACAAGTGAAAACATAATATGATAAAAATCAAATTTCACCCAATTTCAATTGATTTCAAACACTGAAGCAGAAAAAAGTAAGAACTACATACCTGCAAGATTCCAGCATGGTCACCCTTAGAGTGATCAGGTATAGGGTTATACCAAGTACCTGGCCAATGAGTGCCATCAGCCATCCATGTAGCTTTAGGGACATCACAGGTGTAATCTGATGGTAGAGTTCCTCCATTTTTGTCCTTAGCTAACTGCTTTGCTTTCTTTTCCTCTTTAGAGTTCTGCGTTTTACTTCTTTGACGTATTACCTCAGGAAGTCCATTGATTCTGACCTTAAATTCATCGTACTCTCTCTTGATCCATCTACGGTCCTTCACAAAATCGTGCCGTTTCTTGTTCTTGGTGGGGTCTTTCTTTAAATTGAAGTAAGCATCAGGATTCCTGGGTTCAATGTTGTGTTTTCTACAAAAGGGTACCCAAACCTGTGTATATGCATATCAAGAACATAGTTCATGTTGTCTCATAATCAACCTAAATTGAATAAAAATTTGTTTGATCATGTTTGATGTAGCATCCTTAATTCTATTATGTAGCATAAATTCAAAATTTTATGACAAACTATTATAGTTACAAAAGAATTATAACTAAAGCACATCTCTCTCTATATATGTGTCTGATTTCCTTTTTTTTTTTTTTTTTTTATTTTATAAAAGTTCTACCAACTGGGGTGGCTTTAGTTTATTAGATTAACTATTTTTTTTTATCATTTTTCTTATATATCAGCCATCTTATTCTTTCTCTATTCAAGGTACACCCACTCATGAAACCCAATATCAAATAGATCAATTCAGCACCTAAATTATCTTTATTTTTTATCCTAAATCTTCTGCTTCAAAATTTTAAATCTTTGAAATACAAACATAGACCTTGCAAAATCTAACTGCAAAAATACTATATTATAAACTAGAAAAGTTTACATCCACCCTTAATAAATGATGGAAGTTTATTTCAAGTCAGCATTATTTCTTACTTTAGACATTTCCTGACATGAGATGAATCAAAGCTTCTTGGATGTTCAAGTTTTGAAAACTAAAATACATTTTACTAAAATGGTTGGAAAAAAAAATTTGTTTTGGAAAAAACAAGTAAACAAAAAGTGCAGAAAACAAATTGTAAACTGACCTCAGCAAATTTGATAGCTTCAGCCATGGCTTCAAATGTGAGTATGGCACCACCATCATCTGAAATGTAGCATGATATTTTTTCAATTGGATAGTTCACACCAAGAATGGAAAGAATGGTGTTGGCTGTGACAAGAGGTGGTTCCTTTTCAGCATCAGCAGTGGACACAAAAACATCAACCCCTGGCAAGTCTGAGCGACCAGTTGGGTTGGTTTCAGTTGCTTGATCAAACTTGTCATGCAATGCACCAAGGTCTACACTTCTGTTTATTGGGTTCATTTTGGGTAAGACATCAAGAAGCCAAGAGAAAGCAAACCAAAGCTCACACACAATTGATATCCCCCACAACCACATAGCTTCATGGTTAGGGTTCCGAACTCGCCAAGTTAAGAACATAGCTAGGATTACTATACGGATAACCACCAACAACCTGTTCACAGAACAAAAAATAATTCATATTGCAGAAACTTTTATAAGAACTCCAAATGCAACTAATTAAGGTCCTAATATTGAGCAGTATCAGCAATTAAAGTGCAGCAATTGCTGATACCATGTTCATACGAATGAAAAATCAAAAGAAGGTCATTTACAAAACTGGTTTGAAGTAGTAGACTTAATTAATATCACATACAGTTAGAAAAAAAAAAAAAAAATTTTTTTAAATTGGAATAGGATGTCATAAAATGAAAATTATCAAAAGTCTCCACCCCACAAGTTCCTATAAGATTATCACTATGAGAAAGGTTAAATTACTCGTATGATTCTTTCAATTCCCTTTATTTTGATGTTTTATTCCCTGCACAAGAAAATAATAGGTTTTAATGTCTAGACCTGCATAACAGTTCATTTTTTATCCTTGTTGATAACACCAATGTGAAACTCTCACAAAAGTTTTGTACTGTAATGAAAATGTATGTAAGCACTCTCAAAAGTTTCAACTTTTCTTACAAATTAAGGACCAAAATTTAAGAATGAGACACCTATAAGAATAAAATAAATAGCTTGTAAAATCTTCTGGAAAAGGAAAGCAACATTATGAATATGAAGTCACAATCTGCTGGTATGAGGAAAAATGGTAACATATATGTGATTCATATGTATACCTGTAAGGGCTAAGTATAGCCCCTGGGATTCTAATCTTCCTAGTTAGTGGCTTCCAAGGTTTGTCCATGAAATTTTCTTTGCTGACTCCTTCTTCAAAAGTGTTCTGATCTTCCTGCCAAAAAGCATTCCCTATGCCATAAGTCCCTTTGGTCTCAAACAACCATCGGTTGTGATCAAAATCTTGAGTTTGGCTCCTCAACAGCATGGACTTGTTATTCCCTGAATTCAACCCATGCCTTCCTTCCTGCTGAGATTCTGCAGCAAACCTTGAGGTCCCAGTTGCACCACCTTCTACCTTGGAATCAGAGGCTCCAGGTTGGTTATCTGGGGTTGGAGGCATCATCACAGTGTAATTGATGTAGTCATTTGACCCTGAATTATCACCAGACATGTCATTGTCATCATCTCTTGAAAGGCTCATAGTCCTCCCACTTGAAGTTCGTTTTGTAAATTTCACTCCTTGGGCTTGCTTTGCACCCGCAGAGGATGGTTTGTTTGAAGAATTTGATGAACCTTTCATCTCTGCCAATGTTTTTCCTTCACATTTAAGTGTTTGATCTCTGCCAATGCACTTGTTTTTTCTTTTCTTTTGTTGTTATTGTACGTGGAGAATTATGAGTTTCCATGCATGCCTGCATGCAACCGTGAAAGGGGTTAATTAGATTGGATAAGAAAAGCAAAAGCATGAAGGAACATTGTTTTTGGAGGAGAGAAATCTCATGGCTCCAAAATGGCTTCTGTGAGATTTTTGCATGCAGTCTGAAATTCTAGCTTTGGGGGATGCATGTCATTGCCCCTTAATTTGTGCTCAACCTCTATCACTATCTCCTTTTTCTCTTTCCTCTGCCTGTTAGATTGTTTAGCACAAACACAAATTTTCTCAAATTTTGCACCCTGCCTTACAATTACGATCACAAAAATTTTAACACTCTTTAAAAGGAAAACATGTGTCATATACACAAAACTGTATAGTTGCTTCTACCAACCTACAACATTATCGTTTAAATTACGAATTGTTTTACATTTGTGTGCAATGGTTTTTAAAAGTTACATGTAAGCAAACAAAATTAAACTTATCCGAATTTGTTATGATGAGATATTTAAAAGAATAGTGTTACCTCTTTTTTATCTAAACCTATATAATATATAAAGAAAAACCTTTTTTTTGGTCCACATTTTATTTTCAGTTTTATCCTTTAAATAAAAGTATTTTAAATTAAAATTATTATTACCCTTCAAATGAATTTTTTTTTTAAAAAATTTAATAGTTTTTCTTAATTTGACATTTTTTAAATTTAATAATTTTTAATAAAAAAATTAACTACAATAATATTATAATAATAAAAATATTTTTTTTTTATTATAGAACAAGTGAATACGCATGTGTTTCACTAGTTCAACTAGTAATGGTGGAGTGATATATAAGATGTATAAGACATTTGATATCACTTTAACTTCAAAACCTTAAGACAATGGTATTACGAGTCTTTATTTGTATATAGTGTTTAACTTTGTCTATTTTATCCAATATGGAACTTTGACTCAAACTTGAGCTATTTCCAACAATCTCTTCTCAATAGTGAGTCCTTGTTTTTTCATATGGTATAACATTTAAAGGTTTGTTCAGTCATTTTGATTAATTTGTCTTTATACTTAAAATAATTTGAATGCATAATGTTCATTTAGTTGAAGAAATAAGTGATTGAATTAAGTCAGATAATTATTTATTTAAATACTTTGACATGTATTTTTTTTTTATTAAATAGAAAAAGGATTATTGGCACTAAGTCTAAAATGTATGCATCACTGGATATATATATATATATATATATATATATATATATATATATATATATATTTTAGAACATAATATATTGTTCATTAGAGTGAGAAAATATTTAAATCTATAAGGACTTGGAAAATATTCGAGCAAGAGTAAACTACTAAAAAAAACAAAGAATATAGGGTGATTGGATTATTAAGTAACGCGTGGACTTGTTAGAAGATATTTGTAAGACAATACTTTCGTTGTGTGAGTGTATATGTTCGTTGGAGGAAAGAATCTAGCTAGAAATTTTCTCTCTATGTCTTCCTCGATGTTTAGACTTTGGTTAGGTTGGGGACTCCAGTCAATTCTTTGTCTTACCTATTAAAGAAAATGGAAATAGTTTGGGGTAGGCTGCTTCCTCATCTTCTGAAACTCCCATGGTTCCACAAAGCTCATGACAGGTTGAAAGATGGTTAAGGGTTTTCATTGTCTAAACCTATAAATTGATTAGATGTTATTAGAGATAACAAAGAAGGTTTCATTTCTATCCCCTTGACAGGTCTGACAATGCTAGAGAAACATCTAGGTCCTTGCTATTACGTATAATCTCCCAACAACCTCCTTTGCTAAATCCTTTCTGCCATTATTGTTGATTGAGTGTGAAAATCAATATATGAATTAAAATTATCCATTTGTTGATGTTGTTGCTGCAGCTTTGCCTGTTGTTTTTGTTTTCTAGTTTTGCTATTATTCCTTCTTGTAGTCCTCTCTATTTTAAAATCAAATAGCAGGGCCTCTTTTTGTTTCATTCTTTGCATGCAACACATATCTTGAAGCTAATAGTAGGGCGAGATAACAATAGAGTAAATAAATAAATTTTTTAGTAATATGCACAATTTATATAATAATCTAGTTATAAATACTAATTTATCTTAGCCAAATTCTTGGCAACGACTCCAAAAACTTGATGAGATGCTATAGTAGCAACAAATTCTAGCAAGTGTATTGGATGCATAATAGTATCAAACAAGTGTTGTATCCACATAGATTTGTTACGACTTTCAATATTTACTGTTAGATTCAATTGACTAGTGTTTGTCGAAGTTGTGTTGATCATAAAAACAAAGTTAAACTAAGATTTGAAAAATATAATGATAAATACGTGTTGAGGTTGGATTTTATCTCCTTTACTCCTATTATATGCCACTTATCTTTTATATTTAGTATGTTATTTATTCAATGTCTTAAAAGTATTCTAAGGTAGATTTAAGCTCATTCCTACAGCCTAGACCCTACGAACTTCAGACCCAATATGATTCTTTCAACTCACTGTTTAGATCATGTATAAACGTCTAACAAGAATGAGATGATTTGATTGGACCATAGTTTTAAACTAGTCTTCCAACTCAATCCAAACTAGTAAGATAAGATGAGTTATCAATTCATCCAAACAATAAACATAAATCAAACCAAAAATAATTGAATAAAGTCATACATAAATATTAAAAGATGTAGCAATTCAGAGAAATAGAATCAATTACATCCAACCTCTACAAAGAAGAGTTCACCTACTCTTGTTGATAGGAAAAGTTAAGCTATATGAGTTGTTGTTCCTCTTTTATGCCTCTCACTTAAGATATTCTAATTTGTTACAGAGAGATCGTCTAAAGAAGCTAAGAATGAGATGATATAACCATAAGCAAAGCCATCTATTTATAAATATTTTTCGGGTGGTGCTCAACTTCATTTTGTATTGCTCAGCAACATGGGTTTCCTTTCATGGTAGGTTTTCTCTCAGCTCAGTCCTATGTTCTAGTGATCAACATTTGAGCTTTTGTTCTTTGAAAGGTTTCTTTAATACTTTATCCCCCTTTCTTTAGTGCTTTAGGTTTCCTTCTTCAAAAGGTTTTCTTTTGTGGCTTAGCACCATTCTATTCCGCTCAGTTGGAAGACTAAAATTCATGCTCTTTTTCTACTGCCTTCAATGCTCAACACCAATAGTTTTGACTTAGCTACATCAATGCTATTTTCCTCCAAAATCATTTCAATACATCAAAATATCATTAATTTCAAGCAATTCTAATTCTCCATACCTCATTTTGTTACTTTAAGCTAAAAAAAAGTTAGTTACTTAAAATATACATAATTCATGCATGATAAGTGTCAAATTCATGTAGAAATTAAATTATTCTAGACACTTATCATACATATGAAATATCATACATATGAAAGTGAAGAGTACAAGAGTAGAGTCAACGAAGTCAATAAAACGAGACAAGACAAAGAACCTCACTAGATGAGTCAAATTTGATAAGGAAACTTATATTGACAAGATGAATGAAGTCAACCAAGACGAGTATGTTGACCAGATGAATCAAGATAGACTAGACTACGTGGTACTCAAACTAAGTGACTAGACAAGTATACTAAGTAGACGAGTCCCATTAATTAGACAAGTAAAGATGAAGTAAGACTAGACAAGTTGAAAGCCAAAGAAAATATAAACAAGCATGTTGAGTAGATGAGTCAAGTATGAGTTGACCAGATGACACAGGAAAGTTAAAGCTAACTGAACTAAATCTACTAAAGCACCATATGACACATAAAATGAAATAAGGATTTAAGTCTAATACATTACTTACCAAAAGAAATCTGAACGTTGAAAGGAAGATTAAATCAATAAAGAGATTATCAAATTCCTCGTAATGCAAATCAAGAATCTGAAAAAATATTATTTAAGATTTGATTGAAAAAGAAGATTATTTGAATATCATTGACGTTGATTGAAGATTGCACATATTGAAGAATCTCCCATGTGATTGATTACGAACAAGCAAATATTCTAACGATATCAAGGATGAAAAATTATAAATTTAGAAATATCTATGAAGAACTTTAAATTGAAGAAAAAATACATAAAGGAAAGAATGGATAATTTGAAGATGCAAATACTATGAAAGTTATATCAAAACTTTCCTTATACAAAGCAAGGTGAAGATATTGATGTAAAGAGCAAATATTCAAAGATGGAAAACACCATTGATCATATTCTTCAACGAGAATATACTAAGACCTAGATGAAGATAAAAAGGTAATTGAAAAAATAGAGAACGTACACAAACAAAGTTGCAATATTCAAGTGATCAAGGAGATTCAACGAAGAAGCATTGAGCCTATAGAATCAAATTCTATTAGTTGTGAGTGACATTGGGTAGCCGTTGTAATATTCTTCACATTGTGAAATTTATCTTGTGAGATTTAATTGTACTCTCTTACTTTGATAATGACTTTGATATATTCCATTGAGAGTTCTCGATTTCAAGGGGAGATTTAGAAGGATACCTAGAGAGGTTAAGCTTTTGAAACTTGGAGAGATTGTTACTCGTGATACTTCGAGAGGTTGATACTCGTGATACTTAGAGAGGTTGATACTTGTGTTATAATCAAATTGGGATATTTGATTAATGGAATATCTTAAGTGCATTGCTTAAAATATTGGACGTGCCCTTGCCTTGAAGGTGAACCAGTATAAATTTTGTGTGAGCAATTTATTCCTTATACTCCTGCTTTAATTTTTTATATATATATTTTTGCAAAATTTTTAAAATGTCTATAAGCTATATTCACTCCTCCCTTTCTAAAGCCACCTTGAACCAACAAAAGTTAGTGTTATCAAGTTTGCAAGGATCGACCTAAGACATTAAATTCTTCATTATAGGTGGAATAATTAATGCAACTTCTCTTCACTTTATAACTAAAATAATTTGTGGGGTTACCTTCTTAGTGTAAATTGGCTCCAATACTCATATTGAATGCATCACACTTTAATCAAAAGAATTTGAAAAAATTTTGTACGAGAAAGAATATGAGCATTGACCAAATATTTCTTATGTTTATGAAAGGCATTTTTTTCTTCCCATATAACTAATATTTTATGAACACATTTATAGTTTTATTGTACGTTGAAAACACTTCCAATATTAATGAAGCTCCATGGACGAAATTGGTGGATGAATGAAGCTTCCTTATAGCATGAAAGAAGATGCACTGAGGTATAGATGAATAATGGTAGCGGAATGTAGTATGGAAGAGATTCCTAAGAGGTTAGGCCAACTTAGGGAGGAAGGCTAGAGGGGAATTCTAGGTGAATAGCTTTAGCAATTGGACTCTCAAGGCAAAGGAATCATGGAGTGTTATCAACATGTAGCTTTGCTTTAATCTCAAGAGTAACCTTATAATGAGTGTGGAAGCTTGCTTATATAGCCTAGGATTCGGCCAACCACACTAATTAAGCATGTGCACTCTTAATTCTAGATCTAGATCTAGATCTCCTTATTTGGTGGATCAAAGGACATGTGGCACTTCACACCTTCCACATTGTAGCATTTTCTTAATGTGCTAAGTGAGGAAAGTGCTAAGGCTAGCCACCCGGCCAAGGATGAGTTCAAAGAGGTCGAGAGCCCAATTGAACTTAAACTTGGTGAATTTTGATCCAATATATTATACTAATGCACACATTATTAAAAGATGACCTAATTACATTGGCAAAATACAATCTAGACAAATTTATCTATCTAAATCTTAATATCCTACTTGGCCTATTTGAATAATAGTTAAATAGCTTTGGGCTTCAAAGGATTTTGACAATCACCAGCTTCTTGAATATTTTTAAGCATTTCCCTAATGATTGGGCCTGGTGGGCTTGTGCCTGGTGTTGGGCTTGATGGGCTTGGGCCCAAGCCATCATCTCCTCCTCCTAAGAAAGGATTTTTTTTCTCTAATCGTGATGCTCAACATCATCATCACTTATGCCTAAAAGAGGAACTAAGTCTGTAAAATTGAAAGTAGCATGAACACCATATTCTGGAGGAAGATCTAATTGATAAGCATTGTCATTAATCTTCCTAAGAATTTGAAAAGGTCCATCACCATGAGGATTAAGTTTGGACTTTCTCAAATGTAGAAATCGTTCTTTTCTTAAATGAATCCAAACTAAATCACCTTTATTGAACACCCTAGCTTTATTACCTTTGTTGTCATATTTAACATACTTTTCAGTTTGAGATTGAGATTGATTTCTCACCTGTAAATCCTTAATGAATTGTGATTTAGATACCCTTTCTTTATGAACAAAATCAAATGAAGTTGGAAGAGGTATTAAATCTAAATGTGTAATAGGATTGAAACCATAAACAATCTCAAAGGGAGAAATCTTGGTGGTACGATGGACAACTCTATTATAGGCAAACTCAATATGAGGAAGATACTCATCCCAAGATTTGTGATTACCCTTCCAAATTACCCTTAACAATGTAGATAGAGATCTATTGACTACCTCATTTTGTCCATCAGTTTATGGACAACAAGTGGTAGAAAAATTCAAGTTAGTCCCTAATCTAGCCCATAAGGTCCTTCAAAAGCGACTAAGGAATTTAGTATCCCTATCCAAAACTATAGTACAAGGTAATCCATGAAGTCTAACCACATCTCTAAAGAACAACCTTGCGACATTGCTTGCATCATCAACTTTGTGACAGGGTATAAAGTGAGTCATTTTACTAATACGATCCACTACCATAAAAATTGAATCAAACCCCCTAGTAGTCCTTGGAAGTCCTAGGAAAAAGTCCATGCCTATGTCCTCCCAAGGGATAGAAGCAATAGGCAAATGAATATAAAGACCATGAGGCAAACATGTAATACACTTATAATAATACCTTTGGACATCTTGTCTCATATGGGGCCAAAAGAATTTTTCTTTAAGCATACTTAAGTTTTGTCTACTCCAAAATGCTCCATGAGTCCACCTTCATGCATTTAAATAAGGAGTTTCCTATGCGAACTTTGGGGTATACAAATGTGACCTTCTTTAAATAAATACCCTTCATTCACATGGTAACCTCCTTTTGGTTTATGCAAGCATTCTTCATAAATGGTGGAGAATTCAGGATCACGTGAGTATAGTTTCGAAATGTTATCAAACCCAAGAATTTGGGCACCAAGTTTAGCAAAGAGTGTGTGCCTTCTAGATAAAGCATCAACCACTATATTTGTTTTGCCCTTCTTATATTTGATGACAAAAGGAAATTGCTCAAGAAACTCCATCCATTTAGCATGCCTTTTGTTGAGCTTATGTTGACTCTTCAAGTATTTAGTGACTCATGGTCCTATGAATGACAAATTCCTTGGAAACAAGATAATGTTTCCAAGTTTGAAGAGCCCTCACAAGTGCATACAATTTCTTATCATAGTTTTTCACAAGAATATGTAATGAGATGACCTTCATGCAATAATATCGTACCTATACCAACTCTTGAGGCATCAATTCTAGTTCAAAGGTTTTGGCAAAGTTTGGCAATGCTAGAATGGATGCCTTGGTCAATCTTTCTTTTAATTCATCAAACGATTTTTGTTGTTTTTGCCCCCATGTGAATGTAACATCTTTCTTCACTAACTCATTGAGTGGTGAAGCTAGACTAGAAAAATTAGGAACAAACCTTGTTTAGAAACTTGCCAAACCATGGAAGCTCATAATTTCTCCTACATTTTTAGGGGTAGGCTGATATCGCTGTCGTTAGGCGATCAAATTACCACTACTTTAGCAACTTCAGTATTGCTAGTTTGTAGTGAAGAAAATAGTTAGGGTTAAGATAACCCTGAGTCGTCTCACAACGAATACGGAATTGATCTCAAATATTTGATTCTCAAAAATGCAATTTAAAACTAGCAACTATAAAAATAGGGGGGTTTTGATATGCAAAGAAAATGACACAGAAGATTGTAAACACAGTAATAGTAAATAGGTCAATTCCACTGCTTTTTCTAAATAAGATTCTTCATTGGT
>Ga0214545_1002468_pt1 | contig 35557 bp, 14 predicted proteins | sample CNSS4metaG_FD_160064 | JGI IMG/M metagenome (GOLD analysis project Ga0214545, IMG submission 160064) | Root nodule microbial communities from cowpea collected in UCLA plant growth center, Los Angeles, California, USA - CNSS4 | ecosystem: Host-associated > Plants > Roots > Nodule | place: USA...
ATAAAATTTTTAAGAAATATATAAAAATATATATATATATATATATATATATATATATATATATATATATATATATATATATATATATATATATATGTATTGGTTTGAGGTGGGGTACACATGGGTGTTACCTAACTGTTTAGAGCCCTTGGAAGGGGTAACTTTGTAGCAAATGGCTGAAATAACATGGTTGGAGTTGGGGATACCCTTACATGTATATGAAAGTAGCACATGGGTACAAGGAATTGTTATGGGAATAGAGGTGGAAATTCTGTTGTAGCGCTTACACGAACTTGGAAAAAATCATGCTATAGGGGGATAACCAGTACAACTCGTTGTATTGATGTATCGCTTGATGGAAGGTTTGCAGCCGCCAAGCGGTAGTTTCAAAACTAGTGGCGCTTGGCGGTAAGGAGTGTCGCGTCAGGCGATAACTGCATGCATGGGCATCAAAGGCGCGTTTGTGCCTGACGGTACGTGTACCCCGCCAAGCGATCTAGGGGTGTGATGTGCCTGGCGCCCGAGAGTGTTATGCCAGGCGATACCGTGAAGCAACAGTGTTATGCTTGATATGATGTGTGTGATCTATAAGGCTTTTAGGATACCTTAAAGGTCGGTTTGCTGGTGTTCCTTGAGTTGTGGCTCGGAACGTATCCCTTGAGTTGAGCTCGGGATAGGGGTTAAGCACGTGGCATTCCTTGAGTTGTGACTCAGAATGACATCCCTCGAGTTGAGCTCGGGATGGCGGATGAACATGAGGAAATCTTGAGTTGAGCTCGGTTTGGCGAGTGTTGCCGGTGTGAATGTGCTGGTTGTGGCCAGTACGGATGGGTCCGGATAGATTGACCTCCTCAGTAATTAGCTGACGAGTTTGGTAGTCTTGGGACGTTACAAACCATCTTCGTATTTGGGAACTCCACCTGGCGCTATGGTGTGTGATCCATAACATGGTTTTCCGCACGTGTTTTATTGGTTATGACCGATAGGTATGGCAGCAAGACATCTTAAGGTACTCACTAGAAGACGTAGAACACGGTTAGCATGGTTGTGGCCATGTGATATGAAATCAAAGGATGGAATTCCTTTTGTGTAATTCTGTTATATATATAAATATGTTGTATATATGTTCATTCCATTAGCTTACCTTATCTGCTTGTGTTTGGCGATGATCGTATACGCGGTACACGTGAACGTGAGCATATGATATTGCAGGTGGATCTGGTGAGGCATAGAGACAAAACAGGGGCTAGCTGGGAGATTTTGATAGAACTGTTTCTATTATGGATTTTACGGAATGTAATCTTGGTTATGAACATGGATTTGTTTTATAAATGAGTTTATAATGTATTTGAGATACTTTTAATTGAAATAAAGTTTTAAATTTCCCGTGTTTTTCGGAAATGAGGTTTTAATAGATGAAGCTGATGTAGTAATTTCTTATTTTATTATTTAAATTCGTAATATCTGGTCGTGATGTTACACATATAAATCTAGAGAAATCATCAACAATAACCAATGCATAATAGTTTTCACCAAGACTCATAGTTCTAGAAAGACCAAATAGATCCATGTGAAGCAATTTTAAGGGTCTTTCAGTTGAAATACAATTTTTGGGTTTAAAGGAAACCTTGGTTTGCTTTCCCCTTTGGAATGCTTCACATATCTTATCCTTCTCAAATTTAAGTTTTGGTAACCCTTCAACCAACTGTTTTCTATTTAGCCGATTCAAATGGTGCATATGTATGTGACAAAGCCTCATATGCCATAACCAAGTATCATCCTCTTTTTGTAAGTAAACAATGAATGTTAAATGATGCATGATGCATATTAAACAAGTATATATTGTTGACTTTTTTTCCTACCAACACAATACTTCCACATGCATCATATATAAGCCAATGATTTGGTTGAAACACAACTTTAATACCTTTGTCACACAATTGACTTATACTTATTAAATTGTGCTTTAGCCCTTCAACTATAAGCACGTTGTGGATGTTGAATGAGGCTCCAACACTTATGACTCCACTTCCAAGTATCCTTCCTTTGTTATTGTCACCATAAGTCATAAAGCCTTCTTCCTTTTGGTTCCAACTTTGCAAACTTAGACTTATCACCAGTCATATGTCTCGAGTAGCCACTATCTAAGTACCATAGGTCTTTCTTTTCCTGTTTTATGACCTGCAAAACAACATAGCATTACATGGTACCCTTTGATAGTTTGGGTCCAACATGGTTATGCCTTTCTAGATCCTTTTGAGATCCATTTCATAAATTCCTTAGGTACATCAAATTTTCTAGCATAGCAATTTCTAAGAACATGACCTTTCTTCATACAATAGTTGCAAGAAATGAATGACATAGCATTTGGCTCACTCTTGGAAAAGAAACTAGAGAACTTCTTGACTTTCTTTTCATGGATAGGTGTATAACCATGTTCAGTCTTTCCAAAAACACAATTTTAAGAGCCAAGAACAACTTCCAGGTTTGATTTTCCTCTTGTGAACTTTGCACAAGTTTTCAATAGATATTTCACTTGATTTTTCAAAGTAGTGTAGTTTTCGCAAGGTTTTATAGCCAACTGTTTTTTGGAACAATCGACCGAATTACTGTAAATCATTTCTAAATGTTTGAAATCAATTTTTAAGTCAATTGTTTCTGATTCTAGTTGGCTAACTCTGTTTTCTAGCCAACTATTTAATTATTTTAGCTGATTGTTCATGACAACAATTTTGTTAGTCTCACTATGAAATTCTTCAAAGTCATGCAACAATTGGTAATAGTCATTTTTATCTTTAGATGGCAAGGAACTCACTTGGCATGATGAGGATGATTCATATTCGGCCATGAGGCATAGATTTGCTTCCTCACGTCCTTCTTGAGATGAAGTGCTTGTTGAATCATCATTGTCCTCCCAAGCTATGTAGGCACGTCTTTCCTTGGTCTTTTTCTCCTTTTCTTGTCACCAACCTTTTTCTTCTCTTTGTTAACATCAGGACATTCAATCTTGATATGTCCTTGCTTTCCATAATTATAACATGAGAATTTAGAAGTATTACTTGAATCATTTTGTTTAGAAATGTACCTCCTTTAATTACCTTTGTTGCCTTTCCTCTTGAGATACTTTCCAAACCTCTTGACTAGTAGATTCAAGTTCTCATTAGCACTTGATTCAGCAACCTCTTCCTCGGTTTCATCACTCTTCTTGGAGCTAGCTTTTAAAGGTATGGTTTTTAACTTTTTCTCACTTGACTCAAGCTTACTTAGCCTTTGCATTTCAATCTCATCCTTTCTTAGCTTGCCAAACAGTACAGTTGTGGTGATGATGGACAAATCCTTGGATTCAGATATGGCAATCACCTTTGGTTGCCAATTTCTATCAAGACACTTTAGCACTTTGATGTTTAGCTCCTCTTTGTCAAATTCTTTGCGTAGACCCATGAGATGGTTGAATATGTGAGTGAACCTCTTTTGAAATTCAACTATGGACTCTCCTTTTTGCATCTTGAAAAGCTCATACTCTTGAATCAAGGCATGTTTCCTTGCTCTCTTCACTTCATTCGTCCCCTTGTGTGTGACTTCTAGGACATCCCACATTTCCTTTACACTTTTATATTGGGAGACCCTAAAAAATTCATCCATACTCAAAGATGAAGTGATGATATTCTTGGCATTGCAATCATATTGAGCTCTTCTTCTTTCTTCATCCGTCCATTCAGTCCAAGGCTTGTCCACCTCCTTATTTTCAACAAGACATTTAGGAGTATATGGTCCATTAACTATTGCATCCCAAATCCCTTTGTCTATAGATTCAATGAAAAATTGCATCCTTATTTTCCAAAACTGATAGTTTAGGCCATAAAACATAGGTGGTCTATGAATAGAGGCAACTTCAGCAAAAAGGAGTTTATTTTCAGCTATTTCAAAATATTTTTGATCAAACTTAAATATCTTTCAAGAACCTTGCTCTAATACCAATTGTTAGTTTTGGAATGGTGATTTAAGCCAAGAAGGGGGGGGTGTTGAATTGGCTAATTAAAACTTTTTCAAAAGCTTAAACTCTTTTCAATTGAATCAATTAGACTAGAAATTTAGGATGTAAAAGCAACAAACCAGTACACTTTCAATGGGTTGAAAAATAAAAATAACAGACTAATTTGTTCTTGAGCTATAAAACAGTCAATTAAAAAGATAAATCAATCGGCTAAAAAATACTGGAAATTTATGTAGAATACAGAATTCGCATATTTAACTCAAACAAAAATCTTTTACATACAAGACTTGTTACAATCAATATATCTAACTCTTGTACAATCTCATATTACAAGAACGCATTAACACACAACAAAGAATGGATTACTTTATTTTCTTGAGATTTTAAAGTCATTCAAAGAGAGTGAGAAGAGGGAAAGAGAATTGCAAAATTGTTTTTATACTGGTTCACTCAATCACATAGCTACATCCAGTATTCCAAGACAACCTTAGCCTAGTTTCCACTATATTCAAAAGTTTTACAAATCAAACACCAAGATTAGACTTTTGAACAAAGAACCATACAAGATTTTTGACTAATCTAGACAACTATCTTGCAAGAATCACACTTACAGACCTGAAATCACATCAGACAACCAACCAAAGGCACAAGAACATCCAAACTTGATGGTGGCTCTTCCTAGCCAACCATACATATGTTCTTCAGGCTACTCACAAGCCAAAATGCCTCCAAGATCTTCAAACAACGAGTTACAGTTGTGTATTGTAGAGAGAGAGAGTTTTCCAGAGAAGAATGACAAGATTTCGCGCTCAAAAACTCAAAAACATAACTCTACTCTCAAAAGCACAACATATATAGTTTGGTTTAAGTGAAATCAGTCGATTGAATTTTTCGTATAGTCAGTTGATTTCACTTAACTTAAGTGAAATCAGTCGATTAAAAAATAATTCAACTAATTGAATGCATTTATACTAGAAAAACTAATTGAATGCATTCATACCAGAAAAACTAATTGAATGCATTCATACCAGAAACTATATATTGTAACTCTTTTAACCTGTTAAAAACCATTTTTAACATATTAAAAGAGACACACTAAGGCTAACGAGACATCTAACTTATGTCATATAGCCTACCAACATTATATAACACTAAAACATTACATTTAACATATTATTTTCATATTTAACGCACTAAAAACTTAATCTTCAAGTGGATCCTCACTAATCTTCATCAAACACATATGATCTTCATACACTTGACATTACCATTTGACTTTATCAATTCTTTGCTTCAAGCTTGTTTGAGCCAACAAAATCTAATTTAAGTATATCATATTGATCTACAAGATCTATTTTTATCATTTTACCATTTTATTGTACTAAAATAACTCTAATTCATTTCAAAATCTAGGAGAATGTATGAAAAATGATATATGTATATACTTTTTAATTTAAATTAAATTTTATATATATATATATATATATATATATATATATTTTATGCACTGTAGGTTGTATTATATATTATTATAAGATTTATACAAGTCTAAGTCTAAATTTATAGTATAATTGATAATTTTATCTTTAGAGTGTTACACTTATGACCACGTTAATAAATATAATAATATAATATCGATTTGTTCTTTATTATTTTTTTTTCGTTTTTATTATTTTAGTAAATGTTATTTTAGTATATATATTTGACTTTATCAATTCTAACCAGCTCAAATATGATCTAAGTAGTTTCAGTTTGATTGGAGACTAAATAAAAATTCTAAACTAACATAAAGTTAAATATGAGCATGATTATTAATGAGATTAGGAATATCAAACTCTGCAATGGAAACCTTTTGACTACACCTACATTATGTCTAGACTTTTTCACTATTTCATCTTATATTATTGTGAATTATATCAATCTATTTTCTTCTCTAGGTTTCATATTTCACATGATAGTACAAATACTTTTTTTCCATCACTAAATTGTCGAAATTAAATGTGAGTGACACTCTTATGATACGGACAAAGAAGAATGTACTTCGAGAAAACAACTGCAATAATAACTATTAATTAAAAATAACGACTGAAATCATCACTAATTTTGTTGAATATGTTTTGATCTTATAAATAATGTTCTTATTCATAGAGTTTTTCTTAATTATTTTCTTAAACAAACCCAGTGGTGTTCAGATTCTTCTGCTCAGGGAAGGAACAGGATATTTTCTTTTTTATTTCTTATAAAAGAAAAAGCTTATTAACTTTTTGTGTGTGTTGGAATAGAATCATCTATTCTGATAAACGGTCCTCCCATTACACAGTTTAAATTCTTCCTTCACTGTTACGTAATTTTCTTCCGATTATGCCCTCACCGACAACTACTCCATCACTCTTATGTCTGCTAAATTACCATTCTATCCCTTCTTCAATTCTTCAACCACCGTCGGTTTCTCACCGACCTCCACCAACCCTCTGATTAAAGGGTGCCAATACCCACATTCCCACCTTATTTTTTACACTTTAATATTCAATCTCAATTTAACATTTATAACATGTTATAAAAAAAAAATTAGCAATTATAACAACAACATTGAATTAAATCTTGCAAATTTATTCTATATAGAAAAACTATAAATTAAAAAAGTTTATTTCTTAGAATGGGATCATCAAGAAATAAAAAATGATAGTAGCAATGTATATTTAATTTTATACTCGCTACTATAGAAAAAACCACCTTATATTAATATGTGATTAAAGTATAATTTAGAAACTTGGATTAATTAAAAGTTTTATACATTGAATTATAAAAATTTTACTTTTCTTATACTATCATTCTGACTTTTTTATGCATTGAACTAATTAAAATTTTCATTAAAATACATTTTAACGAAATTGTTACAAAAGAAGTAATTATATCATGCATAACAATTTATGAGTATATAATAATATAAAAATAATTATATTTTTAATCCATTCAACAAATTTATAATATAGACACATTAAATTCTTTATATTCCACAGTATTCTATTTTACATCATAACTTTTTTTATTATATACCACATTTTGATTGTAAGTATACATAAGCAATGGGGTTATTTTGTCCAAACTAAATTAAATTTAAATCTCCATTTTTTCAAGAGAAAAAAAAAAGTTCATAATCTTTCTTAAGCAACCCCATGATTTGGTAAGTAATCTTTGTATTAGCAGGTAAAATACCTATTTTCATATATTAGTCAACTGATGCAACGTCCTTTTCTATTTCTAGATTATTATTTTCCACACCATTTTTTAATTTTGAAGTATCTTTGCTTATTTAATAATTTTTTGGTCATTTTTGCTGCGTAACTTGCACTGTGAAGGAATCCACCTTGCTTTATAGTTCTCGAGCAGTGAAGAGGCAACAGAACACAAAACACAGCACACAGAGAGAGAAGGAGCAAATTCAACATTGTTCTGTTCTTCAGCAACATTCTCTACTTACATCCATGGCTTCCAAGCTCTTACTCATCACTGTCTTCGTTTTTGACTTGATTGCTTTTGGATTGGCCGTGGCTGCTGAGCAGAGAAGAAGCACGGTGAGTTTCTACATTTTAATTCCCTCTTGTTTTCTCCAAATCCGAAGTAAATATATGGGTGTGAGTTCAGAGATGCTTTTTATTTGTGGGATTGAGAAGAATACAGTGATCAATTAATGAATGAACTTGAAAAATTTTTTTTTTTTTTTTGTCTTTCTTGATTGTGTATGAAGCGAGAAAATGTGGGCAAAGCATGAATCTTGTATATTTCTTTGTGTGAACTAAAGTTTGGGAATTTGATATTGGGTTTATCACAGTTGGCATTAAGGTTTCAAAGAAGCTTACTTCTATTTTTAAGTTTCCAGTTTTTCTTTTCTGATTTGGGCTTACCCAGATCTGTTTACTGTTAAAAGTGTGATCTTTCTTTTCAAACTAGTTGTGAATGTGCTATGAATAAATTTTGCAGAAAAACTATCTGTAGTTCTTGCTGTTGGCATTCCATGACATGCCAAATCTTGAACTTTTTCTCTCTTGGGTGAAGTTCTTCATTGATGTGATAGGTTTTGTGATTTCTCTGGCCATGTTTGTGATTAGAGATCCAGATCTGTATATACATTATACTGTCGTGACTGTATGCAAGAGAAAATGTTGTGTGATGTGAAGCCTCAGATCTCTTCTTTTTATTTCTTATAACCTTAACATGTATCAAATTTAGGCAAAGAGTTCGTTGGAGTTGTGTCACTGAAATTCCATTCAAAAAAATTGTGAATCTGTTTTTCGTTAAAGGTGCCATATGTTCTGCAATAGCTTTGAACTATACTTGAATATTCTTATGATGGGTTATGAATTAATGACTACTTAGATAGATAACACAGGTGTTTCCCGCAGAACTAAGCATTCAAGAGTTTTCTTTTTTCAACTCTGGTTGGTGTAACTCGTGGTTCAAGCGAAGAATATTTAGTTATACAAAACCAAAGACTTATTTAGTTTTCAAAATTTTCACCAACTGATTGTGAAAATGTAAAGTCAATCCCTTTAGTAGTGAGGAGATATATGGTCTTATATGAACCTATGATCTCTTGTAAATTATCTGAACCACTCACTACTAGCCCACTTCACTCCCAATGACTTATAAGTGATGTTTTTATGCTTAAGATGCAATCTTTTGAGTTTTTACCTTTCTATCTCCTACTTAACAAAACATTTATCTTTGTTTTAATTGGCAGGCTAAGATTGTGGAGGACAGCGATGGGAATTATAACCACTGTGTCTATAACTCTGATATAGCTACTGGCTATGGGGTCGGAGCATTTTTGTTCCTCTTGGTTAGTCAAGTCCTGATAATGGTGGCAAGCCGATGCTTTTGTTGTGGGAAGCCTCTAAGCCCAGGAGGCTCAAGGGCTTGTGCAATTGTCCTTTTCATAATCTGCTGGTACATCATCTTTCCTCAAAGAACTAACAACGGTGAATTATAGATTTCAAATCTTAACAAAATATACTGTGTTAAGACAGTTTTATATCCTGCAAATTCAATTAAAGGTTGAATATGTTTTAAGGTCCTGAACTTTGATGCAAAATTGGAATTCGTCCCTATCTGAAATTTTGATACATTTTGGTCTTTAAATTTTAGAAATGAATAGATATTGTCCTTTTAACTCAATTACATTAAATATTTTTTGATATATCAAACGCATCAAAATATTTTTTGATATATCAAACGCATTTTCAAGCCGACCACTGATTACATTTGTTTGGCAACTGTGTGCTTCAGGGTGTTTTTCATAATAGCTGAGATATGCTTGTTAGCTGGATCAGTGGAAAATGCCTATCACACCAAGTACAGACGCAACGTCTTTGGGAACCAAGAGCTATCTTGCGAAACAGTTAGGAAGGGAGTGTTTGCTGCTGGTGCTGCTTTTGTTTTCTTCACTGCCATTGTTTCCGAATTCTACTATGTGAACTACTCAAGTGCCAGGGAAAGGTTCCAACCTTATGGTGGCGGCGAGACTGGTGTAGGTATGGGAACCTACAAATGAGGTTGTTAGTTAAGAACTTTAGAGCCTAAATTTAGGTGTGACTATACCTGGAGTCTGGATTCTGCAGCACATTTTCTGGATTTTGTTGCATTTGTTGTATTTACAGTTTAGCTACTTTACTAGAATGAATGTATAAGTTGTAATCTTAGTAATTTTTTGTTGTTACATACTGTGGTATGTTATGGGTGATTCATTCATTGCCTCTTTACACTTTTGGAGTTTTTGTCATGTATACATATCAACAAGAGAAATAATTTCTTGATTTATATTGTTTCTGCATACTAATAAATGTTAGTCCTTTCATTCAAATGTTAGTAACTTCATTGCAGAATCAATTTCCTTAATATTTTTGGTGGTTTATGATGGGATGATTTTCACACTTTTGGTGGTTCAGAGAACTTGTACATTTACATTCACATTCACGGAGCCTGCAAGTTTCTGTTTATAACAAGTGCTATCATTCCCCTGTTAGAAATTGTCATTTTAAGTACTAGTCTTCAAAAGTATTTCAAATGGTTTTAGTTCCACATCGTTGGGTTTTAATTACTTTCTAGAGTATATATTTACTTAAGCCTTTGAACAATTGAACAGAGATATTATCATGCATCGATACAGGTTGTTTAAGAAAAACTGGGATTTGAGATTTATAATTATAATTCATCTTTTGTGTATTCATTATCCTTTTCACTATACCCTTAACCTTAACTTGTCAAGAAGAGTATACATGTTCATCATGTGTGAGATCTCTTGATTATGAGATAGTTGTAGCCTTTGGCTACCAAAATCTGTTCAGATTTTTTAAAATTTTGATTTTAAGCTTCTCTTTATGAAATATTTTTCAGATAACAAGAAAATGATTTAGTATATGAATAAAATCTCTTTTGAACATCACAGATTGTTTTCTATGGTTGCATCTTAAATATCTCATACTCTTGTATAAGAGTATTTCTCTTTGCTCTCTTAACTTCTTCTCATTTTTTTGACTAAAGAGCAAACTAAAACTCTATAAAAACTCATCAATAGTTAAAATAGAATAAATGTTATATTTAGTTCTAATATCATAATAAACACTTTTATTTTCATCAAAAAGCCCATAAAGAAAATTATTTTGGAACCACACCATTATCAACAATTTTAATTGGTTCAAAATGACCATTTACCATAATATCCCAAACTCTATTATCAATAGATTTAAGAAAAAATTTTATTCTGTCAATCACTAGTCATTTTTGGATAAAAGTTCAGTAACTTTCAATAACCTTGTTTTGAGATATCAATTATTAGTAATTATAATGACTCAGTTCATAATCAAGAAGGAGTAAAATGATAGATTTTTCACTTTTTTTTAAATCTTTTAAATTTTATTTAAAATTTTTAAAATTGATTTTTATTTTTTTATAAAATATAATATTTAATATTAATAAATAATAAATAATAAAATTAAACATAATAAAGAATAATAAAATTTATTGAGATATTTTTTTTTCTCTCATTTAAATTTGTTCACGTATTGTATTCATTTATTACTCTTGCATCTCTTCTTTAGTTTTTTGTTTAAAAAAATAGAAAATTAAACATAAAGTTATTCTCTAGCTGTCAGTTCTCATCCGTTCTCTTATAATATAAAAAATGTAATTTTCTTATTTCTCTTGATAGAAAAATATTAGTTTGATATTTAGTTTTTTTTTCATCTTATGAGTTTTTTGTATATTTATTTTTTTATAAATATAAAAAGAAAAGTCAGGTACTATATGTTTTTACATAACCATTTCTTAAAGGTGACTTGATTGTCATTTTTTTTAGTAATTACGTCTCTCAATTTTTGGTTAGATTTTGATAAATTATTTTTTAGTCTTAGTTTTTTTTTAAATAATTATTATTGATGAAAAATAAAATAATAGATTCATTTGTTTTAAGTGATAAAAGGGAAGATACCCAAAACAATACAAATTTACTTCTTTACCTATTTTCAAGCATGATACTAGGAATTTAATTTTTGAATTAAATGATCATTTCTTAATATTCAAAGAACTGTAAGTGAAAATTTTCATATTAATTCTTTTAAATTATAGGCATAATGTTTTATATTAATTCTTTGAAACTTATTATAAGAAAACGTTCTCAAATATGAGAATATTTAAGGAAAAAGATGAAATTAAAAAAATTTATTTAAATTGAGTTTCATATCAAATACAATTTCAAAACTATAATTTTTTTAAGAAAAAATATACAAAAATTTCAATATTAAATTATATATACTTTTATTATATTAATAATAATGATTAAATATATAAAATTTGAGTATATTATTTTGACCGTTCTAAATTTTTTTTATCAAAATCCGCCGATGAGTTTAATTCTTCCTTATCTTACATCCGATTAATCTAAATAATTTTAGCTGGATCTTCCACTATAATATTTAATTATTCTTATAATATTGAATTATTCAATTACAAGAAATACCTATTCAACTATAACAAGATATACAAACCATACCTTAAAACACTATTCAAGAAGATTCAAAAAAAGATAATGAAAACACCATGATCACTTTCATGATGATCCTTGAACAATATTTCTTCAAAAATAAATGAAATACATAAAATTATTCTTCATAAAGATTTATAAATCACAACATAGCTCTCTTTATTTAAAATATATGAAATTGTGTTTATGAAAGAATTAGAACTTTCTTTTTAAAGAAGTTTAGAAGTAGCTGATTAGTATAATCAATAACTTTTAAGTATAATCTAGAACTTTCTTTTTAAAGAAGTTTAGAAGTAACTGATTAGTATAATCAATAACTTTTAAATATAATCCATTGATATATTCTTCATATAACCTAAAAACCATTTTTTAATTAACATAATCGTTTAGTAATGAATGTGAGGTTTTTCTTGAAAGAAAATTTGACATAATCAATTATTTTCTAAAGGTTGAGTTTTGCCAAAACAATCTAAAATAATTGATTAACTACTATTCATAATTGGTTATCTATTTTTCCTAATTGGTTAGTCACTCTTTATAGTCAATTATATGTGAAACTTAGTAAAATTTAGGTTTAGTCTAGTTTGAGATAATTATTATTTTGCATTGTTATTACTTACATGCCTTTACATGAAAAATCAAATAAGCTTTAATTCTCATAAATTTAAACATTTTTAATTCAATTTTGATTATCGAGTATCTAAATTTTTTATATTATTCAATCGAATATCTACCCTCAATTTAAATGACGTAGTCGTTTAATTTTATAGTCTCAAACAGACTATTATAAACTTAGATAATAAGAGGAACGAAGTCTCCACATACTTGTTTTTATTTTAGTATTTAATTTAAAAAATACTGTCTCATTTTAAAAAAATAAATTAAATTTTCAAAACTTTGTTCTTTTTTATTATTTGTGTTCATAATATTCTATTTGATAATACAAAATCAAATAGTCATATTACTTCAATTAATAACAAAATTTTAATTAAAAAATATTAAAAAGTATACATTTAATAAAACGTAAAATTTTAATAGAATTTCAATTAAATTATTATTTTTATATAAAGACATGTAAGTAGTAATCATAATATAAAGTAAAAACAACCTAACCTCAGCCAACCATATAATAATAATGGAAAGTAAGAGTTACCTAACATCAATAAAAAATAAAATCTAACCACAAAAATTTAATTGAAAAATATAATAATTTTTTTTAATAAAATCTAATTAAAAACATTATATGAAGAACTTAAAATTCAATTATATTTATTTTACATTTTTAATTTTGTATATTTGAAGCAATAATTAACTATTTGCAGAGATAGACGTCTAGATGTATTATTATTAAAACATGCACTCATACAGCCTCATGTCAAAAGTAATAAATAAACAAATCACTTAGTACTCTCATTTATTAATTCCAATTCGAGTGTGACAAAGAACGTACAGAACAAAATCTTCTTCACATTAACTACGTCCTTTGATATACAGTCATAATATTTTGACAAGACATCAAATCTTAATCACTTCTTATCACAAATATTAATTTGCATTTAATGCAACTTTAAATTTCATATCCTTACTTTAGAGGAAAATTTTCTGGTGTTATGTATAATAATAGTAAGAATTATATTTTATAAAAGAATTTAGATTATTTAATTAAAGGACATTGTTGATGAACATTAAAATTATTAAAATTAAGGATAGTAACGTGTGTAAGTTTGAATTATTTAGATTTGACTTATATTTGACTCGTAAGATATGAGTTGAGTTATGTTCTATTTTAAAAATATGAACTCAATAATTTGGTAAACCCACATAAGTCATGTCATTATTTTTCTAATTTCTTGTGATAAATTTTTTAATGTCTTATAAATCGAAAAATTTTAACACATTCACAAAATTAAGGAGAAATTTTGGAAAGCTGAATGATAAATTGATAATCTTCAACATTTTTATCATATTGATATCTATAATTTGACATGTATCACTTGAGATTTTAGCACATTCTAATATACATTATATTGGTATTTTTCATTCATAAAAATTTAGAATGTCCATACAAAAAATAACCAACATATTAAACCGGCATGTTTTATCCTATCTCAGGTCTGAGTGGATTTTGGATGTATGCATGTTGACGAACCTAATATCTCAATTTGTCTTCAGGTTCGTCCCGCTTTGTCATCCTAATTAAAATTATTTAACAAATTTTAATATATATGTTTAAATAAAATGAATTAACTTTATACCTTGTCTGTGGACTGGATTGGTCTAGTCCAGGATGGTGCCAACCATGTAATTTCTTTGAATAACGTTATCAACTTTCTTTTTCATCAGTGAATGAGGCCCACTCATATCATTAAAGTTTTAATTCATAGTACCATAGTTTTAAATTATTCCTAAAGCATTGAAAAATAAGTTATTATAGTCTTCAATGAAAAACACCTAGAGTAATATTTTATGGAACCGTCGTATAAATAAACATGGTAGAGTCCATTTTTTTTATTTATTAAAAATAATGGGTAAATCTGTTTGATGAAGATTAATTATTGGTAAACAGTTAAGAAAGTACACCCTTATATATCTTTATGATAAAAAAGAGAGTATAAAATATGTCTCAATCATACAGTTCTCTAACATTCAAAGTAGTTATAATTAATTGTTATGGTATTTGATTTCATGGTTTATGAAACAGTAGAATGCAATGAATTTGTTGGATGTAGATATCAAGTGGTTGGTCTTATAACGAAATAAATTGAAGCATACAATAAAATGATCATAAAAGTATAAACCAAAAGAGAAAAGATTGGTATCTTTCAGAAATATTTTTAAGTGATGACAAATATTTCATCATGGCAATTTTCCACAACAAAACGAAAGGAGTTCTTTACATTGTGTTGTGTGGGACAAAAGCACCGACAAAGAATGAGAAGGAAAAGGTCTATGATATATATATTTACAGTTTTCTTTTATAAAAAAAGGAGTGTTGTTCTTCCGAAATAAATTCTACGTCCTTCTCCTATTTCTCTTGTTGATCTCAAGAAGTTATGGATACTTGAAATAGTTGTTATTTATCCTTTCAAGTTTATTCCTGGTAGGTCTGTGTGGGAGTTCTTTTCATCAAATGTGTGTTTTGATGTCATCACCATATTCCTTACGTAATGTTGACAATAGAGTTTATATGAAACCGTCTATGAATTATGAGGACTTCATTTTTACCTACAAGTCTTTCTTTATTATTTTTTAATTTAAATTATATTTTTTACAAATAAGTCTTTAAAATATTAATTAGATAAAAAAGTTAATTTTAAAATTCAATTCAAATAAAATTGCATATTAAAATATTAATGCAAATAAATTTTATTTTTCTAAAAAGTTAATTTAAAGGGGTTGCACCAAAGTATAAACTTGAAAATATTTAACCTTTTAAAAATAACTTCAATCTCATATATTTAAATACAAATATGAATATACAAAATCAAATTCTACGATTCTTCAATCATTAATATTTCTCTCAATTCTTCGATCACTAATATTTCTCTCACTAACAACTTCATTTTTTTATTTTAAAATACTCAAATAAAATTCATTAATAAATTAACAAATATGTGCAGGTTTGGATACTATGATATTCACGTTCATTCCAATAACAAGAGGGTAATTAAAATACCCATATCCATTATCCACGGATATCCATTAAGAATATTCATCTAATATTTGTTATGAAATTTAATTGTAGACAAATGTTTCGATTTCAGGTATGATGAGATAACATTATTAAGGTCAATTACCGCATCTAAGGTATTATCCTCTTTTGAATTTGGAGTTTTGCACAATTTTATTGGATGTATTTGTTAATAGTGTATTGGTTATTACCTACGTGAAATTTGGGTTTGTGGGAGATGTGCATGAGGTGCTTAAGGAGGCTTTTTGTGGGTATTTAGGATGATGGAGTGAGATGATATGGCTCCTTATAGACGGTGGAAAGGGAGGTGAAGAGAGGTGGGGGAGGTGGCGAAATGTGAAAGAACATGGAGGGAGAAAAAAATCCAGAAAAAGATAGAGGAGGTTCAAGAGGTATAAGATAATATAGATTCTGACAGTAACATGTAACATCTTCTAAACACGTTGAATGAGAGTCTTAAATATAGGAATCAAATTATTAATTAATCATTGTTGGATTTTTCAAGGGAGCCATATTAAAAAGATTCGACACTATGAGCCATAAGAAAAATCATACAAGAGATTATGATACCATGTCTTACCGAAAACTTTTAAAACAATAAGTTTTTTAGTTTTCTTCCTTATATATTACTCCTACTAGATTTTCACATTTACTTATATTGTTATTTATACCACAATGTGATACACTTACTTCAAACTCCTGGTAATAAGTTTTTCAATAAAAGAAATTCAAATTTAGGATTCTTCAGCCATGTACTCCTCTAATCGGATCACCAAAATGAACCTAGGTTTTATTGTTGGATATCTAAGTATGAGTTTAAGTCCCCCATTGAGTAAAAATGATAAAGTTGAGTAACATATAAAGAAGAATACCAACTCATTATCTTAAGATTTTGTTTAAAGGTTTTATGTCTCATTAATTAATGTTGTATCTATCCACTTACATATAAGTCTATTTGGTTATAATGAGTTAGACTTAAATTTTAACGATCTTCCACCGTTACAAATAAGTCTCTTTGGTTAAAACTTTCTTGCTAGTAGTAAATATTCAATCAACTTAACCTACCTTTTTTTTTTATTTTGTCAAATAAGGTCTGATTTCAGCAAATATAAGGAATTGTGTAGGTACAATAATTACTGTTGTTCCATTGGTTTAGTCACAACTTCACATGTTGAAATTGAAGAGAGAAGATTGATAAAAAAAGTAAATGGAATCGGGTCCATTTTAGTTACTAGGACCGAATCCCATAGGGTCAAATCCCTCTCCCCAAAAAACAAAAGCCCCACATGCCTATGCTTTCTGCTTCGCATCTCTCAAACATAACCCACTCTTTCAAGGGAACAATTCCTATTCAAATCACACACTCTTAACGCAACACCAATTCTCTCTTACGAATCAATTCCACCAAAGTTTTCACTTCCCAAAATCAAACCAACAACTTTCTTCAATGATCCATTTTCTTTAACACTTGCATTATTGCAAAGAATCCACCATGATATCTCCAATATCTAAACTAGATTTCAATGACCCTTTACACCTAGATAAGATTGATGACAACTTGGGCAATTTAAGTCGCTCGAAACGTTTGCAAATTGGATTGACAAGATATACAACGTTTGAATTTGATTATCAGACACTATTTTTGTTTCTTTGTTTTCTCAAAAGTTGCATCAAAGTGACAGCAACGTGACTTGTACTTTATACGAATGATGTTTGGTATTACAAAACAACGTATAATCGCATGCATCCTTTCAACTATGATTGCAAAAGACACCACTAATAGAAACTATCAATACTCTTATTTTTTGGCCTCATATACAAAACCAGTGGCTATGAATCTTAGTACCAATCTACACCACAACTAATTTCGTTCACAAACGGATTAAGGTTTTAATCACAATTTGTTTGTCCTAACCCATATTACATGTTAACATCTATTATTGTGGTAATCAAAACTCAATCCATATGTCAAAATCATAAATTAAAAACAAAAATCCAAATTCCAAATTGTGTAGCTTGGTTCGTTTCGTACCTTGGGCGTGCAACTACCCTACCCTCTAAAAATCGTTAGATTATGGCCCATAATTGTCCTATGCTCATAAATTGAATTGGCCTAGTTTCTGAAAGAGTAAAGCTATTTCCTACCAAATGCATAGCCTCAAAATAGTAAGATCCATTCAAATAATGACACTTGCCAGAAAAATAGTAGATACTTTACATCAATGTCATGATGATAACAAAAAATTAAGTTTAAATTGAATTTTCTAATCAAATATAATCTAAAAGTTGAACCCAAGTTAATATTAACTATCATTAATACTTTTACACTCGGGAAAACGAATTTATATAGTATGTACTACTGTAGATAAAGATGTGTATAATCTTTGCAAAAGGGATTGAAAACTTTATTTCTATAATTAAATTTTAAATATCTTATAAATTTAAGTGTTTTTAATTTAATTTTTTGTTAAAAAATATTGTTTTATTAAGTTTTTTAAATATTCTTTTGTACTTTTTTAAGTATTTTTTGTTCGATTTTGTCCTTAATAAGATGATGCAATCCTTGTTTCTATTTTTCTGTTTTTCCATCTTGAATTCGCTTTTTGAGAATAAAAGAAACAAGTTGATATTGAATGAAATTGAAAAAAGAAAAGTAATTTGATCAAAAATTAGAAACTAAAAGACACAAATAATGATTATATCATCTTATTGACCATAAGACTCAAATAACATTATAATTAGATAAAAATACAAAATATTTTGCATATTCAATATAATAAATTTTTAATAAAAATTAAATTGAAAAAATACGTAAATTTCTAATATACTTAATTAAGTAATACAAATTAAGAGATAGCTACATTTCTTAATTTTCGTTCAAAATTAAAAAAAAAATGAAACCAAACGAAAATAATATTAAACACGGAATATTAGAAAATATATGTCAACTTAAATAAGAAAGGATTGAACAAGAGAATTTACTGAAGACATAATCATATTTCACCGTAGTTAAAAGTTTCTTCTTCGTTTTATATTCATTAAAATAAATCATAACTAGTTTCGAAATTATCAGCATTAATTATAATTTCACCTCATTTATCAATAATGAGAGGAAATCGGAATATTCCTTCCATGTTCTCAAGGAGCAATATATTTTATTATATTTTTCTTTATTTAGTTACAATGGACCATGACGGATCTCAGTTTAAAATTTTTGCTAAAATAATTTATATGATATTTAAACAATTGACAGTTGTCAATGTTATTGGAGAGGTGCAGAATGATGAGCTGTTATAGGTCAACATTTTAAAATTCATAATAAAGTCCAAAAGAAACTTAGAAAGGGAATACAATATAAATAAAATTCCTTTGACACACCAAGGAGTTCTTTTTGAGACTTAAATTATTATCCTTATTGCAACTATTTTCATATGATATTTATTTGACTTGATTAAATCTCAAAATATTACAGACAAAACCAGATTGTCTATTTTGTTATATATGTTATTTTATTATTCACTATATTATCAAATCATAATATTAAGAAGTTTATAATAATTAAAATTATTAAAAACAATTGTTTCATCGTCATTTTGGACTTGTAGGTTCGCAAATAGGCCTAATACCCTAATTAAAATAATTTAAAAATAATGATTATATAGATATCTTATACTTACTAACAAAGGGTGGGGGTTTGAGTTTGGGGTATGAAATTGGAGAAATTTAAGAGATTAAAAAAAATTGTTACTCAATAACTTGGGTAATCTAAATCAATTTTGTAAGAATCTAGAAAATATTTATGGATAAAAACGACACCGTATAGATAAAGTTTGAATATTTTATTATAAAATATAAAAATTTATGAATAAAAAAAATCAATTATTCAAGTTTTATTTTACAAAAATCACAACTTCTCTAAAAATTTTTTTCTTTCTTTCTCAAACTTCTTTATAAATTAATAAAATCTTAGGAATTCAAGTATGAGTCCAAGTTTCACATTACGTAAAAAATGAGAAAGTTGAGCACCATATAAGAAAGAAGAACAATAATCCATTGTTTTAAGATTTTGGATTGCAAGTGGTGTCAATTCCTTATGTGGGTTAAACTTAAGTTACATTTATGTAATTTCTCCCTAATGAATCCTCTCTTGAAAGACCCATCATGATCCACTTGTTCATCTTGTTGATGATCAAAGATTGTCATAAGGATTCTATAATGGAATAGAAAAATTATATCCAATTAGAATTTCCATCAATGTAAGTTCATCTTTACTCGTCCTCTGAGTTAATATTTAGATATTTTGCATTCATGGGTATATAGAGTTACTACATGTAACTTAAAAGGGCTCAAGATGAATATGTGTTTATCTAAGATTACTAGAGTATGATCAAATTATTTATCAAGGGTTTTTTTATGTTCAAGTATAGTAGTCTTTGGAATGGAAGCTTTTGGAATTTTTTAGAGTAAAGAAGCCTATATTAGGTACGGGAAACTAGTTTGTTTTCTAATAACATATTTAGCTAGATAATATGAATATATAAACAACTAGTTGGCTTAATTACTTTGATATGTGATGATAAATTTTTGGATAACTGTTTTTAATTAAATCTCTGCTGATTTGATGCATGTTATGTGGTATTGATTATTTGAGTTTTGGAACATCTGAAATATATAAATTTAATTAGTTTGGTTTGTTTTAAACTCATTTTGAATAAAAAATATCCTTTTGGAATGATAATTGTTTGGAAATTGCTCACTTTGACCAAGTGATCAATATGATATATCTATGTTGAGGTTCCTAAAATTATGTAGACTCATTGGGCAACCATCAATTCACAGAGCACAATTCTAAATTTAAAAATTCAGAAAGCTAAAATCACTTTACTTACTAAGCGAGCCTTTTGGATAAGGCACCCAAGGATTAGATTGCTGGGCAAGTAAATTACTCGCCAAGCAAAATTCATTTTATTAAAATCTAAAGAGCTTAGGGTAGTTGGGCAAGTCTGAACTCACTGAACAAATTATTTTGGTAAGAGCTTTCAGTGCTTAGTCATTAAGCGAGTCAATCTTCTCATTGAGAAACATTATTTTATTAAAAATTCAGAGAGCTTAGAGGGGATCAGTCGTTAAGTGCAACAAGACTCATTGGGCAAGTATACCTCTAGGGGTGATTCATTGAGCGAGTAAGGATAGTCGTTGGGCGAGCCTTAATAGTTAATAACTCTAAAAGTTGTTTCACAAGGTGATCTTAAATGCTCGTTGAGCGAGACGAGAATATTATGTTTTTTAAAATCAATGGTTTGAGATTTTGAAATTAAAATGTTTGGTTTTGTGGTTGGTAGAGTCGGGTGTTAGTATACTACTCTTTTTGTGTGGGTGTGTGATTTAGTAGAGTTAAGATTTATCCATAATCTACTTTTGGTATGAGAGAGGCCAAGTAGAGATAAAGCATATGCCATAATCTATTGCGAGTTGTTGATTTGATATATGTGATGTGAATGTAGTTATTTCCAAGGAGGAAATACAACATTGAGAAGTTGTAAGTTGTGTACTGGATGGGGATTCTGAGAATGATGTTATCTTGACTCTGCTACTATTAGACTCACATAGAGGAAGATATTAAGGAGTGGTAGTCGATGGAGGTTCTTGTCACTTAGCTTGCGGTGTGAAAATTAATTTTGTTTGATAGGTTGTTACATCCTTAACAAACGTGTCAAATCGTACAAGTAGTAAAATGGAAAGTTCAAGTATTATTTTTTCAGGAGACTTGCATAATAATTGCAAAGTATATAATTTCTTACTAATTTAGACTACTTAAATAACCAAATGTTGATATAAAGATGACTATGGATTTCTTAAGTATAATAGGTTTAGTTTGTGCAAAAGAGTAGAATTGTCGGGGTTATAGTTAATGAACACTGATACTCAATATATACTTTATCTATCAGCATTAACATCATACATCAAATTTATACAAAACTCAAATTTCTTAAGTGAAATGAACCTAAATTCCTTATATGTCTGAATTCCTTATGTGACTCAACAAAACAATTTATTTTAAGCTCAATGATTAAAAGTTGACCAATAAAACCATAACCCATTCCTACACACATTAGGTGTTTTTCCTCAAGTCAAGACAATGAAAGTATTTTTCAATCACAAAAAATTTCCTTAAAAAGTTGTGGGTGGTATCTGCAATAAACTTGAAGCATAAAAGTAAAACATTAATGTTGAAGCACAAAGAAATTTATATGTATATAATATATATATATATATATATATATATATATATATATATATATATATATATATAATATATGAGAGTTTTGTGTAGTAACACCCAATCTCAACATAAAAGGTTTTAGCTACTCATGGATAAAAGAGGAAGAAGAAATAATACAAAAATAAAAAAACTAGATTGAATAGCCATAAAAGCACAAGGGAAGCCTTTCAATTATCCACCCATAGTGTGAGAAGCTTCTTTCCTCCGAAACCTAGGTCTAAAATTCAAGTGCACGAACTCCCTCAATGGTCATTCTCAGCATCATAATTCTCATGCTCAACCTCGTCATTATTAGCCTCAAAATTTTCTATCAAGAATGCTAAATTTGTTTTTTAAAGGTTTCAAAGGTTTTTTCATTATATATATATATATATATATATATATATATATATATATATATATATATATATATATAAAATTAGGGATGACAATGCACGTTGACTTAATCCGTTTAGGTCTGTCTCGCACTTGACCTGCAAAATGCGGGTCAGGCTGGTCGGTCCCGCATTTTCAATACGGGCTGAAAAGTTTGGCTCGCGCCGCATGAGTGCGAGTCAACCTACTTTTTTTTATTTATTCTTATGATAAAGCTTTTAATGTTCAATAAATTGGAAAATTTTAACACGTTCATAAAATTAAGTAAAAATTTTGGAGAGTTAAATGATAAATTGATAATTCAACATCTTCATCATATCATATTCATACTTTGACATACACGATATATTCTTCAAATTTTAACACATTCAAAAATGCATAATACTTATTTTTTTTACTCATACAAAAATTTGGAACATTCATGCAGAAGTTCATAAAGAAAGTAATCAATATACAAATTAAAAAAAAAAATACATATGAAAATATATATCACATTTAATTTATGAACTTAGATCTAAATATGAAGATACACATGTAATCCATACATCAACAAGATGTATTTCAAAAATTACAAAGTTGTAGAGAAATTATGAGTAATTGAATTTTTAAGATTTGACTAAAAAGGAACACAAACAATTTCACCAAATCGATCTTGATTTTGACCTTACTAAAAACTACGATTTCACAGTATTTGAACATCTTCGGAAGTTTCTTAAACGTTTTAAGCCAATATGATTGAAAACAACTGATTGTAAATCAAAACAATCTTTCAAACTAGGTGTTTGGATAAACGTTTAACAAAAATCATGTTTATCATATATATTGACCTAATAGTATTTGAATATATTTTAAAATATCGTATAAAATTTCTAATTAATAATCAATTTTAGTGATAAAAAATTATTAACACTGTAATAATCGACTTAGATACTAATTTATAAAATAAAATATTATTAGTTACTAAAATAATTAATATTATAAATAAAAATTATAATTGATTTCTAAACTTTAATTACCATTTAATTATTAAAATAGTTAATATTATAAATAAAAATTTATAATTAATTTCTAAACTTACCAATATTTTAATTACCAAAAAAATTAATTTATAAATTGGTTTACTAAAAATTTAATTACTAATAAAATTAATTTTAAATTAATTTCTAATTAATTAGTACCTAATTTAATAACTATTATAAATTTTATTCATAATAGTTATTATTTTAATAATCAATAATCTTTTAATAAAATTTAAAATGTACATTATTTTAAAACTATTTAGACTAATAAAAACAACATTAAAACATTCAAAATTAATTATTCAAAGCACTCAAAGTTGTAGAAAACATTCCCCTCTTTAATATATCACGAATATCAATAAAAATTACCCATTTGTTTTAATAAACTGTTAAAACAATGTTATTGATATATCAAATTATATTCACTATATGTTAACAAATTTTAAAAGCATGTTCTCATTAGTTATTAATGAGTATATATACTCACAATATGTATCAAAAACTAAGAAAGGAAAATCTTAAATTTTACAAAAAAAGAAAACTATAAAATAGGTTAGAAAAAAGATGATTAATTTGTTTTAGGTAGTGGAATTTCCCCTAGAAAAAGAAGTTGAGCTTTGATTTTGTTAGTAAGAAGTGGATTTTTTGAAAGGATATTGTTAATTATAAAAAAAGTGAAATGGGAGGCATGCATTTAAGTTGGTGTCTGTGTGTTTGTTCTGTTATTATGGTTTGAATTTAATGGGAGAAATAGTACAATGCACATGGAAGCTTTAAAGAAGGTAGAAAAATGCATCAATGGTGATCATCATTTATCTAGCCACCTTTGACAATAGCTGCCACTCACATGCCCTAATCACATTCTCATTCCTTCCATAACCCTATTCACTTTCTTCCTCCTAACAACCTACATTTTCAACCTATTTCTTCCTTTTATTTCTAAATCAATTATCAATTTTACTCTTACTATCAAAAAATAAACTCACAAATTTATTATAGTCAATTGAGATTCTAAAATTTTCTTTTGCTTGGTCATAAATATTTAATGTTGAAGGTGTCATACCTATGCTATTGTTATGAGATAAAGGGGTGAGTGGAGTTTGTGTAGGAACATTCATGTTCAAATTTAAATTTTTTGGTTTGTATGTTTCAATTTTTTTTTTAGTTTTTAAAAGATTATTTTATAAATGCATTTTGTCTTTTATATTAGGCTAAATTACTCTTTTGATCATTGTTTTTATCAAAAAATATTAAATTAGTTATTTAGTTTTTTCTGTCTTAATTTAATTTTGATTTTTTTTAAAAATGATTCAATTATAAAAAACTAAGACCAAATTAAATTGCTTTAAGCAAAATCAGAGAAAAAGAAAGATTGAATGACTGATTTAACACTTCTTACAAAAATGAGGATTAAAATAATAATTTAATTTTACATTATTAAGAATTATAAATCAATGTGTAGTAGTTTAGTTTGATTCAACATTTTTATCATCAACTATTTTGTTTATTTTTATCTTTTTGAAATTTTTAAAGTATTTATTCAGGCCATGTTTACGTAAAATCTGTTCCCGGTTACTTTTAAATTAAAACTGAAAAAAAGAAAAACACATTTAGCTCAAATTTAACAGAATGTAAAATATTTAAATTTTAAAGATTTAGTTCAGTTGATTAAACCTAGTGCTAAATTGTTATAGTCTCTCTCACAGTGTTTAATTTTTACTAATAAAAAAATAAAAAATGTATAATCTTTTTTCAAGGAAGAAAACTAAAAATAAGCTAAAAATATCTTATACAGACTAGAAACAGAAAAAAAAAAAAACTTAGAAGAAATATAATTCTTTTAATAAATGAGTACACATAGATAAATTAATTTTAACAATACTTTATGAAGAAAGTTATTCAAACAAGTCTGAAAGTATCAGAGGTGTTAAACCAAAACAATATAGTTACAAAAATATAAAAACAAAACTAATTTTTATAAGAAAAAGTAAGTTAAATATGTCCTTCATGATACCGACAATTTATTTACAGATAGGACAGATTCACGAAAGAATATGTGTGGGTCCATCTCTTCCGTCTACACTTTTTTTTTCCTTACATGTCTCTATACTAAAATCTATTTTCTAATAACAAACTTTTATTTTATTTTTTTTTATTTTCTCCACTTTTCATTATTCATTAAAATCTGTAAAATCTTTAACTAACAAATTGTTTTTAAAAAATAAAAATAAAACATGTTTTTAGTTTCTAAGTTAGATTGTGAAAATAAAATTTATTTTTGATTCAAAAGTGAATGTATTTTAGTTTTCAAAATTTAAAAATAAATAAATATATTAAACGTAGTTGGATCGGAAAGAGAATATTTATTTTTTGATAATTAAATTATATTAAAATTTGAAATAATAATGAATTTTAATTTATATTTAATGCAAGGTTTGTTGCGTTTGTTTGCTTTAATTTGGTGTAGTTTAGATGGGTTTTAATTAGGTTTAACTAAATTTGGTTAGATTTAATTTATTTGACTTGGTCGCAAGTACTTTAGGTAATTAAGTTGCTGGATAATCTACACACGCTCTTGTTTGATTTAAAATTTTGGTTTTATTGGATCTCTTTTTTATTTTTGAGTTCGATGCGGTATTTTTGGTTTTATTTGAATAATGTTTTTGTCAGTTTTCATTTTATAATTGAATAGTTATTTTATTTGATTAGATTGAGTTCCCCTACGTAATTATATGTATAAAAGCCCTAATAAATGCAACATCATCCAAATTGATGGGTAACCTTGCCTTCGCATAGCATGAAGATAAAATTAAAAATCATTTTTTTTTCAAAATTTTCTCCCTTATTTAATACTGTAAGATCTCTTACACATTACATAAATACGACATATCCTCACTAGGACATTGTACTTTCTCTTTAAAAATACATATAAACCTAGAAAAAATAAATCTAGAAAAAATAAATCCGGTACTTTAATTTTCATGAAATTGTGATTATTCACATTTTAACTATTTTTATTCTATGAAAAATAGGTAGATATCTTATATATCTCCATTATAATATACTTGCTTAAGTCTACATTTTGATTTAGGAAGTTTGGTGCGAACTTAACTAGGATGCAGACTTATAGAATATTAGACATCATATAATAAATCCAATATTTACGGAGAAAACTATTTGTCTCATTATGAAAGATGAGCAATCAGGGGAGACACGAAACATAAAGGTCAAGATCTACGTCTGAATGATCAACGTCTGCAGACTATTGCTTTGTTGGAGCAATCTAAACCGCAGTCCATGCGAAGTATTGCTTAATAATACAAAGTTGATGAGAAAGTAATTCAAAACTTGAAACTAAACAAAGATGTGGTTCACGAGCGATCGTAGAGAGTCGATCAAGCCACTCAAGAAACGACATTTCAAGTATCACTGGTCATATTTCTTGAACTTAAGAAGAAATTGTTTGAATGGATTGATGCGAGAAGTCGAATGTTGCTTGTTTTTCCTCCAAGTTTGATTTGCCACAAAGAAAAATAGATTGCTGGGAATTTCGGACGAAAAGTTCAAGGTTGTGTGGGGATGGTTCACTCGATTTCGACATTGCTTAGTTTAAACAACACCAATTTGTTTGGCGAAGGTGGTGAATTTGATAAGACCAATCTTGAACACTGGAAGAGTTATGCTTTGCTATTAGCCAATATGACCCTACATGTGTTTACAATATGGACAAATCAGGTTGTTCTCCAAAATGATTTCATGTCACACGGTTTTGATTTCAAACTAGGATTTGTCTACCGTAAAAAGAAAGAAAAAGATCAAAGACGAAGTTACAATTGTGGTGTGTTGTAATGCAATTAGAACTGAACGTGTCCCAATCACAATGATTGGAAAGGCAAAAGAACCAACCTACATTTCGGGAAACAATTGGACAATTCCATATTTTCAACAGAAGAACAAATAGGATTGATGTACCAACTTTCAACAAGTGGTTCGTTAAAGTCTTTGAGCCCTACGTTCACTAATGCATAGGTCATAAGGTTCTTTTGATCCTTCACAACGCTCTTGGTCACTCCATCGCGTTCAAGCGGAATGACATCCACGTTGTTTTCTTCCCAACCAACATCACTTCATGGAAGCATTCTATGGATATGAGAATCGTTGCAACATTTAAAAAAAAGGTACAAATACCTATTACTCAAGGATATCATTGCCTATCACGATAACTCTCAAACCTTGGAGGGTCAATTGACATTAGTTGCCTAAAAAAATAAATGAGGACTTGTAGAAATTGGTTACGAGTACTCTCCACACTTATCAGATGCTACAAACTTGACAAACATTGTTTGGAATGATATATCATCAGAGAGTTTGAAAAACCGCTTCAAAAAGCATTATATAATTTCCAACTTCTGGGATGATGTTGATATGGGTTGCGACAACGACAAGACAACCAATGAAATAGTTTTTATGTTAAGCAACTATAACATCTTAAATGATTCCAATGATAATGATATTCACGAAGAAACCGAACAATGTATGAATGATGATAGTGACGATTCCATGTTATTCAAAGACACTCTTATAGAATAGATCGAGCAAGCGAGTGATGAGGTCATATTACAGGAGCCTACTCTTGAATCTGATGATAGTGAATTTGAAATTGGTCTAGATGAAGTTGAAGTTGACCAACGCGATGTTATCTTCAAATTGTTAGAAAGTGTTATCGACCTTGATTTCAATACGAGCGAGTTAAAAGATTCTCCTTATTCATCATCGAATTATGTAAATTAGGCTAAGGGTGCGTTCTTCACCTTTCGTCGCATTTTACAAAATGGTTGATATGCAATCACACATGAATGAATCGAAAATAAATGTCAAAGGAATTTATGTGATTTTTTTCTAAAAATAAAGTCATAAAATTATTGATCTGAGAATTTTCTATTTCCAAATGTGAATTTAGACGATACAAAATTAAATGAGTGCGAACTTAAACAAGTATATACTATACTTCTTCTTTTTTACCATTTGAAAATTAAAAGAAATAATTATATATTATTAAATACCAATCAAACATATTTATCATTCTTATGTATAATATTTTATAATATTTTAAAGATTATGAAATATGTAAAGGAAAACCAATTCCCCTAACCATTCAGGATAAAAGTGTGTAATGCAGGTAATAATTTAAAAAATAGTAATATAATTAAGATAAAGTATGAATATTTTATTTTTTAAATACAAATTTATAAATAAAAAATGAATTATTTAAATATAATTTTAAAAAATTTATTATATTTTAAAAATATTTTCTCTTTACTATTTTTGTATTTCTGTTTTAGATTTTTGAAGAACATAGAATTTTTCTGATCAAAATTTGTTTTAAAGTAAATTCTTCTTTATCTCTTTTATTAAGTTGGTTTTGAGAAATTTTACATAAGATAAGACTAGGAGTTTTGCATGTAATCTTTATTGGATAAAGTATATTCAAATCATTGGTTAGAGTCTTCTGTATATAAGTTTAGGTTTCTTGAAAGAGAGTGCATTTTAGAGTTTAACTTTGAACAAACAACTGTTAATAGGTAAAGGAAGCTAGTTAAGTTTTTTTTGTTTTATATTACCTTAAGATAGATGATCTGAATGTAAATGTGACCTTCTCACAATATTTGATTTTATGCAGGAATTATGTGTTGTTTGAATATATTCAAATTGTTTGAATCTTGATATGAATGTCTGGTAATATGTTGTATATTTTGTGATGAAAAGTTAGAATATTTCAATTAAGTCCAATTGGTTGTTATTATTTTGGAACAAAATATTCCATGTTAGGTATAAGAAATGGAAAATAACTCAATTTGAAGCAATTGGATCACTTGACATATTCTATAAAATTTGAGTTATATAGAGTCGTTGAATGAGCATAACTCTTGCTAGGTAATATCCATTTAATTGAAACTCGAGATTTTGATTATTGTGCAAGTTGTTTAACTAAATACTTCTAGTGGCTTGGTTGTTAGGTGAATCAACTCTTATTGGAAAAAAAATCATTTAATTAAAAGTTTGAAAGCTTTAGTCATTGTGTGGGATATTTTTTTATGAAAAACTTCAATGGTGTAGTTGTTGGGTGAATACTTTGTTGTGGGAGTAAAAGTTGTTGGGTGTGATAATGCATTTGACTAAGTGAACAAAATGATGGCTTGGTGATTAAATGTTTGAAAAATATGTTTTTAAATGTTAAATATTTTTATCTTTCATCATACTTTTATATTGTTGATTAATTGTTAGCACTCCTTTTTGCAGTGTTTTTCCTTTCTAAAGGTTTAGTTTTAGTTTAAATAAATATGTTTGTGTCTTTAATTAATTAGTTTTTGTTGATTGCCTAGAAAAATAGTGTTTTTATTAAAATGTGGTTAAAATGTTAGTTTTAATAGCATTTTGTTTCATTTTGTTTGCCCTTTTCAAGTTCCCTTTTTAATAAAAGATTGTATTGCTAGGAGACCCTTTTATTCTTGCCTAATTGTAGTTAAACCCTTGATGTGTGATGGAGGTTCGAGATCGCGTGATCAAAATGGAGCAAGATCAAGGCTGGGTGCAACGAACAGGGTTCAAGGGCTAAAATTTTGGATGGATCGAAAGGAGAAATGGGTTAGGATAGTTTGAGAGTATTTTGTTAATTTTCTAATTCACTTCTCTTTTGGGGTTTAAAAAGGGCAAAAATTAGGGTTGGCAAAGGAGGGCCCTAGTGCGCGAGAGTGAAAAATGTGTGAGAGCTAGGGCTCAATGTTCTTGTGAGCAAGGGAGAGTGAGTGAATTATAATGGGTTCCTCTTCTTTGATGAGCACAAAATGGACTTTAAAGATTAGGTTTACTCTAGTGTGTTAGGCAGTTTCATCTGATCCATCACAAGCACAAAGTGGTCGGGATTGGGTTGAGTGAGACTCTCTTCACCAATTTAAATTCTAGCACTTTCTTGAACTTGTGTAATCTGTTCTGATTTTACAATGAGATACGATGCTTCCAATCTTCAGTTCTAAATTTTGTTGGTTTAATCTTTGCTTTTGCGTTTAATGTGTTCATCTTTACATGTTGAGTCATTTAAAATTCCTTTACTGCATCTCAGTCTTCAATTCAGCCTTTACATTCAGCTCTTTAGATTTCCATTTTGTTTTGTTGATGTTTCTGTTTACGTTCATTTTATGTGGTTGTGATATTGTTTGAACTTGGGTTGCTAGTTTGCACACAATATTAGTTCCTTCTTGGAATCCATATGACCCCAAAGTGGGCATAACTTCCCGAGATATTTTCTCGAGTGCAAGAGGGCCATAATTTAAGCACTAAAACAGTTTTTAGCTTCTATGTTTGCAGCATTTTAAATTTCCTTTACTGCTTGGTTTTATCATTATGTTAATTGATTTAAGATTCTGCATCATTTACTTTCCTTGTCTCATATTTAAATTTCCTGCAACATTTAATTTATGTGATCATGGTTTTTGTTAATAGTAGTGGTAGGGACTATTAACTCATGCATGTTTAATTTCTGGACCTACATTTGCATCTTTTAGTTGTTCATGATATAACATTCAAGCATCCATATTCTCCTACTATGATTAGGAACATATGCATTGCATCTGGATTAGTTCTGTTTGGGTTGGCTTATGTCCTAGTTTCTGCTAGCATTTCAACATTGTGCTTATCATGATTGAAACAATCATTATTACTTACATGCTGAAGAAGGTCATGCACATGCATACGTAGTTAAAATTCACTCTTTCATTGCATTAATTCAGTTGAATTCAATTATGTCCAAGGATTATAATGCATATAAATATGATTTGATCATTCCAAGCAACACTTATATTCATAGAATTGGATCACTGCACACTGTTTTGCTATAATGAACTAGTTTAATGCTACAATTTAATGCTTGTGCTATTTTAGGATGCCTTGCTGCTGAAACTAGAACCAAAACCAATCCTTAGCATTTGCATAGCTGTTAGAATTACAATTGTATATGGTTGGCTGCATATATTCATTGGCTCTGCAATAGTACTTCTTCATTGGCATGTGCTCATCACGATATAAACATTTAGCATTGGTTACATGCTGGAATAGTTCTTGCATATGCATCTGCATCTCTGCTATGTATTGAACTTGCATTTGAGTGATTTAATGAGAATTTCTGTTTTTGTTAAGGTCTAGTTTCACTGTTGCATACTAGAATAAGTCTGCTCACGAATTCTACATCTAACTACATCATACAAGTTCTGAAATGCACTGTTTTCCTACTGTCACAACATAGTTGAATACCACAACTAGTTTTCTTGCATGCTTTCGGATTCTAGGCTCATTTTGAACTAGGCTTTAGCATGATTCATGGTCTATACTCATTCCTCATTTTTTGCATAATATCAAATTTTATCATGGCAGGTCTACATACGCATGTTTCATTCACGTCACCATTCCCATTCAGATTCCATATCACATCCTGCATTTAGCATTGCATTCATGCATATCATGGCATAATGCATTCATGCATATCATATTTAGTTTCAATTAAAATAAATTATGCTTTTCTTATTTTATTTTAAAATCTCTTTTTCCCCCATTTGTTTTCTTTTATTTTCTTTTTAGCGAGATTAACTTACGCAAACTAGACTTAACACGCACCATTTCCTTGGATTCGATCCTTAATCAATTGCCATATGCTTCATTAGGGGGATTATTTGGGTTTTGTTTAACTCTAAACGACGACTGAAAAAAATGAGTTAACATTAATATATTGGGTTGAATGTTATTAAATATGATAAATGATGAACAAATGATATTATCAACAAATATATATATATATATATATATATGTATATGAATGAAAGCCTATGACATTATGGTTATGATATAACATACAATGTTCGGATACATAGTTATTTTTAGTGAAGGAACACTATACTATGTTGAGATGTAAGCAATGTATTGAATTGAGATATGAAGGAGATATCTTGACTTTACTAATATTGAAATCATATAGTAGAAAATATTAGGTGGTGAGAGTCAAAGGAGGTTCCTATGACTTAATGGGCAGTTAACAAGATTTGTGTCTTGTAGGACATAAAGATTTACCCTCTTACATCAGTGAAAAGACGTTACTATTATGTAGCTTTGTTGTGGTGTCAACTTAGTGAAGACAATGTGACAGATGTGGTTTCTACGTCTAATTTAGCACATGTATCTTCTAGAAGCAAAATCAAGTGTCTGTGATGATTGATGTTAATAGTATTTTGACATGAGATCTAGCCAATGACATGATTGTTAGATACTTGGTTTTGATGTTGATTGAATTAATAGTTGAGATTAGATTCATTATTTATTAGAGTATCACTACAAAAAATCATGTATATAACGATGTTTTTAATACGACGGTTAATTAAAACTGTCGCTTTTCGTAGTATAATACATCAGTTTGATAACGACCATAATGCACATGTATAATATGGCGTTTCTAACCACCATCTTTTACATTGTCATATTATTATTTAAAATTGTGTCATTTTGAAATGTCACTTTATATAAAACATTATTTTTATAATTTTATGAAATTATTTCCTGTTCCACTTTTATCTCGATACCCTTTTTTTGTGTAAAACTTTGTTACCTCTCTTTTCTATTTCATTTTCCCACTCAACAATTTAATATTTTCTTAACTTTCAAAGTCAGTGACACCCAAATTACTCAAACCTAGATCACTTCACTCTCACAACGTTCACTCAGCTCTCTTCGTTTCGCCTCTTTCTCCTTTCTCCTTGTCTCTGGCCTGGGATTAATATTGGGGTGCACGAGAAAAACCACACAGACCCATTTTTTCTCTAACCCTAATTAAGCTCACTTCACCAAGGCAGCCCCTTCTTTGTTTCCTCTTCCAGACTCGAGCAACTGCAGCCCCTGTCGAGCCTCCACGTCGTCGGACCTATGGAGCCGCAATCGCTGACGTCGTTGCCCCCCATGGCCGGCCAAGGCCAACGTCGGCGACGCCGTTTCAACTTCACTCTTTCCTTCTCGACAATCTCTTCTTCTCGACACCAACAACACCAATCCAACCCCTGAAACATGTGTTCGCCTTCTAGCCACCACCAATGACACCGGCACCCGCCGGAGGCCTTATCGGCGACGCCATCGCCCTTCCCTCTGCCACACCTGAAGCGCTCTTACATTAGCGTTAACAGCGTCTCCTCCTCCATTTCTCCAACACGTTCGAGACAGCGTGACTCGCCACCACTGCACCAGCCACCACGACTAGGTTCGTAATCGTCGCGACTGGCTGATTGAGGTATATGAGGCTTGAGTGTTTGGTACTGGAATTTGGGTTTCTATTCTCTGTTCTTGTGGTTGGGGTTGTTAAGGTGATTTTGGGTGTTTTGTTGTATATGGCTCGAGGATGATGAATGATGCGAGTAGAAAGGTGGGTTTGAAGCGTTGTATTGATTTGCTTGCTGTGTATGCAGATTCGGGTGAATTGGAGGTATACGTTAACCGAAGAGGGTTTGCCTCTAGGCATTGGGGTTCGATTCATCGTTGAACCCGAACATGGCACCCCTTGGTTCTTCTTCAATTCTAGTGACAACATTAACATCCCTTCTTCTCTTCATGTTCAGGTACCTCATTTTCCTTCAAGTCTAATTGTCTCACAACAAAATTCCTAGGTTCTTCTCTTCCTATGTTCAATTAAATCATGTTTCCTTCCTCGTCTCTTCTGAGAATTGTCAAAGTTAACGACTTTATGGAGAAACTCCCCCTATTGAATTATTGATTTCTTTCCTTTCCAGAAATTATGCTATTTTCTGGTCATATATTGTTATGAGCGACTTTATTGATGTTACAGAGATGTTTTGATTTTGTGGAATGACAATGTTTTTTTTTTGGAAAGGCGATATTTGTTTGTTGTGCTATGTTTTGATGTCAATTGGTTTTTGGATAAATTGAATTTGTTTGTGATCCTTATATATTTGTTTGAAGATAAAGATGATGACGTCTTTGTGATTCTCATGTGGTTCTGTGATGGGTGTGGATGGTGAAGGTTCAAGCTGTGTGTTCTATATGGGTGCCCCTTTGCTCTGTGCGTGCCCTTTGCTCTGTGCGTGTTGTGTGTTTTGGAGGTTTTGGTTGGTGTAAAGAATAGAGGTAAAGAAATTGAATATGAAGAGTGTGATGTGGGCGAAATTGCTCTATGAGTTTCTTTCTTTTTGTTTTATAGTCAGTCACTGCAAAATACTTACATTGTTCTGTGTTTTTACATAATGCTTTTCCCTATACCATTTCTGTAATAGCATAAATAAAGAACTTTTGCCCTTGGATGATAAGTTTGCTTTCCATTTGTGAATCCATTTACCTTTCTCTGATTTTCTGGGTTTTCGTTTCTTAAATTTGTGATATCTTGTGACATATATTTATTGCTTTGAAATTTAGTCACTTTTTCTGAAAGATGCATAAACGTGGGGAGCTTATCACTCTAATTGCATTGGAATCACGTGTTCATGGTAAGTAGTATTTAAAATTCTTCGCTGTGTGGTCTCTACTCTTTTTTTTTTCTCTTTTTCTACTACTTATACTTTGCTATAGAACGTTGACTTAATGATTTACTTATTATTATAACCTTAATTAATCTTATCTATAATCTTAAGGATCTCTCGTTATTTTTATTTGTCTGCAGCCCTATATTTATTTAGATTTTTCTTAAGTAGTTCTTTCAAATGAGGATTTTGCAAATCCTTAATGTAAAGAACTTTAGGCATAGAAAGAATAAAACTAAAGCTCTTCTATAAGAAAATTTGTAAATCGTAATGCGGGTGTTAAAAATAGAAACACGAATAGAAAATACTCAACTGAATCCAAATCCAACACAATCTAATATATTATTAAATGTAAATTGGTTTCTTGGTTTACATATTTTGATCTTGGTTTCTTGGTTCATGCAGCCTTTATTTTAATACTTCCTTTGTTTTTTCATGTTTAATCTTTATTTTACATTTTGTTTCTTTGCAGGCTTAGGTTGTATTGAAAGTGAGCTTGTAACGGTTAAGAATTAAATGCAAAGTTGCTTGTCTCTATTGCTTTGAGAGAAGAAGTCTCGAAACATCTTGCTGTAATGGTTATTGGTTTGGTACAT
>Ga0214545_1002472_pt1 | contig 35545 bp, 13 predicted proteins | sample CNSS4metaG_FD_160064 | JGI IMG/M metagenome (GOLD analysis project Ga0214545, IMG submission 160064) | Root nodule microbial communities from cowpea collected in UCLA plant growth center, Los Angeles, California, USA - CNSS4 | ecosystem: Host-associated > Plants > Roots > Nodule | place: USA...
GAGCTTTTTTGTATATTCATTTTTTTTATGAATATAGAAGAAAAAGAAATAATGTATTATGTGTTTTTTCATAATCGATTTTTAATTATGACTTGATTATAATATTTTTTTTAATAATTATGTGTCTATATTATAAAAAAATACTATGATAAATTATTTTTTAATGCCATTTACAAAAGAAAAGTATATCGATAAAAAATAAAAGAATAAATTCATTTTTTAAAAGTGATAAAAAAGAAACTATTGATGAAAAGAAGATAAACTCTATTTCTTCACGTATTTTGAAGCATTAGACTAATTATCAATTCAGTTAGAGAATTCATTTCTTAAAACATTATACTAATGATCGAATTTAATAATCTCAAAATTATATTACTTTATCCCCTCCAACATTTTTTGTCAAGATCCGCCACTGCCCACAGAGACGGGTTTATTTGCTATCTCTAGTCATGTAGCACAATATCAGATTGATATGTAACAATAAAAAAAAAATGTGCTAGCACGTAATACATGATTAACACTGTTAACGTACTATTAATAAAAAAAAAGACATAATTTCAATGAATTTTTTAAAACAAAGACTTAATTGAGTGAAACAAAAAGAGGAACTTAAAATTTCATTACAAACTGGGATGATTTAACCTACTATATTTTATAAATAAAACTAACTTTTTTTGTGCATCAGATGTCCGTGACCACTTCTCTTTGGTTGTTCTTCATGCATCCTTCTTTCCATCTTTCTGCAATATTTATTGCGGTAAAGGTTTCTTTTCGTTCACACTGAAACATCCTTTTACTATTGGTGAATGTTGATTCACTGTATCTTTATTTTATTATTCAAAGTGAAATCAAGCTTGATATATGTTATTTGGCTTTTTAAATTCAGTTATTATACAATTAAAAATAATTTATTATGAATGAGTCAATTTTATATGGTTAGGTTTGACAAGTGTACCAATTACTTGTGGTAATAAAATTATAGTTTATAAATATTGGAATTTTGTTAAATGATAATCAAGTTTGAAACATCTAAAAATTATGATAATAATGATTATTATAAAATTAACAAAACTCAAAATATTTATTCTTTTTATATAAATTTTTTCTTCTAACATAAACAAACTAACCCATTAGATTTTGGCTTGGAGTGTATAGATGTTACGTATTCTAGAACACCGTTTGTTGATCCACACACTAATTTGATCACAATTACCAACAGTTCATTTAGTATTATTCAAAAAGTATCGTACCAGGTCACTCCACGTAATAGCAATTGGTTCCGTAAGTTTTTCTATCTTTAATACCACGGAAAAAGTTTATTCAACGACTGATATATATCAGTGAGACAATAAATAAAATTCATTTAACGTAACCATATTTTTCTATTCCATGTTGATGTATCATGAAAAAAATCAAAATATCTTTGAAAAGGTAAAAAAAATTTCAGCTTGATATGCATTATACGTCTAACCGAAAAAGATGCTATGCTTTTATTTATTTAACTATATTTATAATACATATTTTAATATGTCAGAATTATACTTCAATTCAATATCATTGATATTTTACATCGTTTTATCGTATGTTTTTTATTTTTTTAGTATGTTTTGCCAATTTTTGTTTTTATGTTTTACAGCTTTATTAAGTTAATAAACATAAATTTACATCTCGTACTGTTACGTTTAATCTTCAACCGACGTATAAGTGTAAAATAACATAGGCAAAAAAGTTTCTTGTATCAGTGTCATTATGCTATTACTAATTCTTAAATTTATTTAAGGTGTAGGTCAGTCAAATCGATGTTGATGTATTTCTTTTTAAATTTATCTAATTTAATGTTGGCTAAGTCAATATTAAACAAATATTTTTAATATAATTTAATTTGTGTCGGTTTGACAAATGATAAGGATAATAATTTCAAATGAAAACAATTTTGGTACGATAACTCCTTGTTCAACAAATATAAAAAAATTTATAAAAGAATTGTAAGGATGAATATGGTTAATTGAGATTGGGAAAAACAATTTGATGAATGAGATGTGTATAGATGAAAAATATTAGTATGATAGAAAAAAATTAATATGGCCAAAGGAGATTAGTGTGGTAGAAGAGATGAGTGTGAAGATATTTATGAAGTGGTGAAGAGATTTATATAAAAAGTAAGATAGAAAATTTATAAATGAGAAAATTTAACATCTTGAAATTTGTACTTTTAAATTAAAAATAATTTATATTTATTATCACAAATACATGGATTCATAATGTATAAATATTTTACATAGACTTATAAATATTTTAATTATTATGAAATTTTATTTATGTGTAATTATGTAATATTTTATATAATTATTTAACTTTGATTTCATTATTTTTTGGTACTCTAATTTAAAACATGTAATTATCTTTTTTTTTATAAATATTTAAGATTAAATGTATTTTTCTTTTGTCTATTTGGTAATATCATAATTATTTTTGTAATTTTTTTATAAAAATTAATTAATTAATATTAAATTTATATATTGAGATGAGATAAAGAATTTATAGCCATTGAATGTAAAAATAAATATAGGTATGAACTTAATTCAGAGATGAAAATAGAATAATATTCAAGGTCGTCTCTGCGCCTTCCTATCCCCTTCCAAAAGTATGAGTTATAATATAAGTTGTCCACATACGTACTAATCAATAATTATTAGACACAGCGTTTCTGAGTCAAAGTCTACGTTTTAAGTATGATATGTCTTGAAACAATTTTGTAAAAGGGAAAGTGTAGTTGTTTGTTGTTATGTATTGAGTGTGTGTTGTTTTGGATATCAGTATCTAACTTGGATTTCTTTGCATTTGAATTGAATAAGAAACAGTTTGGTGACGATGCGGAGAGAGAGAGCATTGTTCCTCCTACTGCTACTTCTACTCCTACATCTCCACCACCATATCTGTGCTTCCAAGGCCCACAAAAAACACCTTTGTCCCCCTTCTTCCTGTGGCAAAATCACCAACATCAGTTATCCATTTCGATTACAAGGCGACCCAGAGAAGTGCGGTAACAAAAGGTATGAGCTTGGTTGTGAGAATAATGTTACTGTGTTGTATCTGCACTCTGCAAAATACCATGTTCAGGCAATCAACTACAACAACTACACAGTGAGAGTGGTTGATCCTGCCCTTCAACTCCATAACTGCTCCTCTCTTCCTCTCCGTTCCCTCTCACGCTCCAATTTCTCTGATACTTACTCTAAATCTCACTACACGGGTCCATACCAAGCCGGTCTAAGAGCATATGGTAATTGGGAATCTCTGATTTTCGAGCATATAGTGTTTGTGAATTGTAAGCATACAGTGAGAGAGAATGTAAAGTATGTGAAAACAGAAGAGTGCGTGAAGTGGGACTCAAAGGGCTATGCATATGCTTTTGTTGGTGACCTGAAAGCAGAGGACTTTGAAGTTGGTTGTGACATAAAACTTGTTGCTCCAACATCTCTGAGGAGTTTGAATAACCATTCCTACACTTCCATGCATTGGGGCTTGGCCTATGGATTTGAGATTTCTTGGATAAACCTCGCCTGCCAGAATAATCATTATTGTCCACATAGATTCTGCTATTTCGACTCTTCCAAACAGAAGCTTCATTGCAGCATAGGAGGTACACAATTAGTAACTTCTACCGATGTGAATTTCTCGTAATCATCCCTTGAAAAATTTAAAGTGTTTGATCCCTTTAACATGCCACATCACTTCTTCTACTAACAGTCTTTGTACGATTTTTCTAGTTTTGTCTAGTTTTCTTGTTAAGCTAATTTTTTTTATTCTTCTGTAGCATATTTGATGCTAATTTTTCTACTAACAGTCTATGCGAGACAGAAATTTGATGATTGCGGAACAAGTGAGTTTGATCTCAACTAAATATTTTTTAAATGAGAAAGTAATATACATCGACTAGTTTTATAAAAAGACAAGTATGCTTTCATAATTAATTTTTGACATTTTTTTTATAATTAAATAATTTAATTTTGATAATTTTTTCTTATAATTAGATATGTGATATTTTTAAAGTAATTTTGAAATTTAAAAAAATAAGAAAATAAAAATTTGTCAGGTTATAAATATCACATTAGATTATAAAAAAAATTGTCAAGTTTTAATTGATAAAAAATTATTTTCTTTTTATCGATACACCTACCAGTTTTGATTTATACAAATTGATAATAAATAATGTATATGTGCTTAAAACTTTAGCTTTAATAATTTCTATTTAAATTAAAGCGTCCCGTAAGTTCTCCCACTCAGAGTGATGGACTGTAGTCATATAAATCTTCCACAAAAATTTAAATTAACTGAACTTCTTGTTTTCTAATGAAATATAAATTACATTTCTCTTTGTAATCTGTCTTCAATTTAATTATTATTTTTATTTCAATTAAAATAAAGCATTTAGTACATGGATTCTGCTCTTTCGACTATTCTAAACAGAAGCTTGATTGCAGCTCTGGTGAGTGGATTCTAAAACAAGTATCACACACAAACTTGTTCTATTTATTCAATCAATTAAAAAAAAGTAATAATTCATTATTTTTTGTATTCGTCAGAACTGAAGCTGCTGTAAAAAGAAAAGCTCATGCATTATAGCTTTATGAAATTATGCAAATAGTCTTCTTGTATAGAAGTCGGGATCAACAGTGTTATAAAATTTATATTTCTTTCATTTTATAGGTACACCAGAGTGGGCATTTATAGCAGCAGGTAAGAAAATTTTATCATCATAATTTACCTATTCTTTTAGTTATATATGAGACATATATTAAAGCTTACACAATCTTACCACTACTTAATATCATGAGACAAGAATTTATAGACTTTAGTTTGGCACTAGGAACAATAAAAAAGTGTTGCCTGAATTAAAAAATTTATTGTCTTTTAAGTTTAGACAACGCACAACAATTTTTCAATCGGAGTTTGGAGTTGTAATTATAGTTCAAATGCAATGGTTTTTTTTCTTTTATTTCTAAAATAATGATTTTTCAACAATCGTTGCCTTTCATCCATACAATAAACAACACTATTTTTAGGAAACATATTATAAACGTTGCCTATGTTTTAGACAATAATTTTAGATATTGTCTATTCTTTAGGTATAATATTTTACACGTTATCTATTCTTTAGACAATACATTTTAGATGTTTTATATTCTTTTAATAATTACAAACAACACTTATATTATATATATATATATATATATATATATATATATATATATATATATATATATATATATATATATATATATATACTCTCACATTTTCTATTTTTTATTTCTTTTAATTGTTTGACTCATCAATTCTATAAAATATTTTTCCTCTTATTACAACCTGTGTGTAATTATGTTCAAATGATGTATGTCAATTAAATATTTTTTATTTCTTACATTTAAATATTTTTACTCTGTTTTAATATTTTTATTTATTATATATTTTCTTTCACATGAAAATGTTTAACACTATTAATTTAGGTGCTCAATAGCATAAACATTCCATTTATTAGATAATATAAAAAATTTATCTTTGTATTTTATTATTATTAATTTTTGTTATTTTTTTGTTTCGCTAAAATAATTTTTATTATCTATTTATTGTTTGACTAGGTTGATATTTAAAAACTTTTCTTAGATCTCTATAATTTTTTTCATCTTATCATATCCTTAACTATACATTTGTTTTCATTTGTGCAATTTCATTCAATGGTCTATCAAATTGTTTCCATTTGATAACTTTTTTTAGTATTTTTATTTGTTGTTTACTTTTATCATGTAGAATATTGTTTTGATATTTTTTAATTATTTTTATTTTCTAACTCATTATCATACGTGTAATTTTATTACTATAATTGTATAAATAAAATTCATTTATTATAATATAATAATTTAATTGTTATGAATATTTTTTATCACATTCATTTAAAATATTTTTTAATTTAAATATTTATTTTCCTTTTATATTCTGCTAAAAATATTTTTAACTTTCATCAACTAGGTAACATTAATGTTTACAAATTTGATAAATATTTTGACTCTCATAAACTTTTATTTGGTATTTTAATTTGAAATGTTTACAATTATAATTTATTTCTAAATATTTGACATTGAAGAAACAAAAATAAACTCCTTTTAATATTGATAATTTGACAATAATATATTTTCTTTATTGTAATTTTTTATTATTTTATAAAAATTAATTAATTGATATCGAAACAATAAGAAGTGGGTACGAGTACAAGTACGAATATATCTTTGTTACTCAATGGGGATAGGAATGAGACAAAAATTCAATACTCATTATGTTTGGATATGAGAATGAATTTTTTCTCTAACGATGAGTATGTGATAGCGAAACTCGTCTCTACCCTACCCTATTGGCATCCCTACTTAGGACACATCAATGTTACTCACAAAGTTATTTATAGATAACAATGTCAAAAATGGAATTTATTGATAGTTTTTTATGCTATAATTTTATTTTATGAATGCAAATTTTCTTTTAACAAATGCCTTATTATATAATGATGGTTATATATTTGAACTTCACATTATCAATATAATTACTGAATTAAAAAATTCTTACAGGTCTCGGTATTTATATTTCTCTCGCATGTTCTCTCGTATGGGCTTACAAAATATTGTTTGGATTGCCATTCTTAATTGTGATTTTTATATGTAAATGGAGGAAAAGACATGCATCAACGTATGCAAATATTGAAAACTACCTTGAACAAAATCATTTGGCACCTATTAGATATTCATACAAGGAAATTAAGAAGATGACAGGAGGTTTTAAAGAGAAGTTAGGTGAAGGAGGATTTGGCTTTGTCTTTAAGGCAAAGTTACGGAGTGGACCTTTTGTGGCAATCAAAATGTTAAGTAAATCTAAAGGAAATGGACAAGATTTTATAAACGAAGTTGCAACCATTGGAAGGATACATCATCAAAATGTGGTACAATTAATTGGATTTTGTGCTAGTGGCTCAAAGCGCGCTCTTGTTTATGAATTCATGTCCAATGGATCTCTTGATAAACTTATATTTTCAAAAGTTGGAAGTATAGATTTAAGCTATAAGAAAATATATAATATATCAATTGGGGTGGCTCGTGGAATTGCTTATCTCCATCATGGGTGTGAGATGCAGATTTTGCATTTTGATATCAAACCTCATAACATCTTACTCGATGAAAACTTTATCCCAAAGGTTTCTGACTTTGGATTAGCAAAGCTATATCCAATAGATAATAGCTTTGTCACAATGACGACAACAAGAGGAACTATTGGATATATGGCTCCAGAATTGTTCTACAATAATGTTGGAGGAATATCTCATAAAGCTGATGTTTATAGCTTCGGAATGTTGTTGATGGAGATGGCAAGCAAAAGGAAGAATCTAAATCCCCATGTAGAACACTCAAGTCAACTTTACTTTCCCCTTTGGATATATAATCATATTAGAGAAGAGGAAGATATAGATATAAAAGATTTGACTAAAGAGGAAAAGATAATAGCAAAAAAACTTATCATAGTTGGTCTTTGGTGTATACAATTGAAACCAAACGATCGTCCTTCAATGAACAAAGTAGTGGAAATGCTTGAGGGAGGCATTGAGGACTTGGAAATTCCTCCAAAACCTACTTTATTTCCTGATGAAATGAGTTTAAAGGATCCAACAATTAGCTCTATCTAAATGATTTTGAATGAATTCATGTAGCAGTGATTGAAATTAAGGTAGTTGAAGGTTGTAAGATTGCAAGGAGAAGAAGGTTGCATGAAGAAATGGAGAGAATTCACATTGCATTGGTAGAAAAGAGAAAAAGAGGAAAAAGGTGAATTAAAATGAAATTTTATATTTGTTGTTCATTTAAGCAATGAAAAATATGTTTTTATATTTACAATATCTATTGTTGTATTTTTATTGTACTTGTTATTTAGATAATAAATGTAAATGTATTTCAATGTAAGATTAACACGTTAAAAAAATTAACATAATTGAGTTAAAAGGACTTTATCTATTTATTTTTAAGGTTTTGGGAACCAAAATGTATCAAAGTTTCAGACAGGAAAATTTCGCGTCAAAGTTCAGGGCCTAAAATTATATCTAACCCATCATCCTATTTTATACCTTGAAAAGGATTATAGGCTCTCTTTAATTTTTCTGAATTTGAAATAAGATTTTATTCTCTTACATGTATCCATATTACTCAAAAGGTTAGTTTAAGATACCACCTAGCACAAAAAAATAATGTATGTTAGTTGTTTCTACCACACTCAATAATTCTAGATCGCTTAGAAGTCAAGGCCTAAGATGATTTAAATACCCCTTGTAACATCCCAATCGGATATTACGAATTTAAATAATAAAATAAGAAAATAAAGATAAAACATCATTTATTATAATTTCATTTCCCAAAAATACGGTAAATTTAAAACTTTATTTCACTATAAATAATCATAAAACCATGCTTATGAAATTCACATAAAATATCTAGGTATGATAATATAAAAGTTTACAATTTCTTCAAAACATAATAAAACTCTGATAAAAATCTTCTCCCAAATTAGCCCACGCTATGGCTCTATGCCTCACCAGATCCACCTGCAACATCATCTGCTCCATGTACCGCGTACACGATCATCGCCAAACACAAGTAGATAAGGTGAGCTAACAGTATATGAAACATATACAATTCATATATATTAAGCACATTTATCTTAAAGTAACACTATCCTCTGTGTCATCCGTGGTCTACGTCTTTAGACGAATACCTCAAGATGTCTTGTTGCCACACCTACAAGCCACAACTTGTAGAGCATGTGTGGGAAACCTGCTATGGACCATACTCTGTAACGCCAGGTGGAGTTCCCAATACGAACATAGGTCGTAACGTCCCAAGACTACCAAAATCATCAGCTAATTACTAAGGAAGGCAATCTATCTGGATCCATCCGTACGAGCCACAACTCGTACACTCACACCGGTAACATTCACCAACCCGAGCCACAACTCAAGAGTTCCTCATGTTCATCTGTCATCCCGAGTGTAACATCCCTAAGGAATATTACTTTGATAATAATATAAGCAATCAAATAATTACGATAATATAAATCATTCCTCATTTATAAACACATGTTCCCAAAACGTGGGAGAATTAAAATCGCAAAGTTTAATACATTGTAAATGTTCGCAGTCAAAATTATTACAAATATAAAAGCCCAAAATGGCTAATGTTCAAAACATAAAAACATTAAAATCTCAATCTTCAAAAAGCCCATATGATCCCGCTCTCCAATCTCAAGCGTCTCTTGGCTCACCTGCCAAATCATCTGCTCCCGGATAATAAATCATCCGATCATCGCCACACACACACAAATAGGGTGAGCTATGCATATAAAACAAATTAAATATGATACCCATCCCAATAAAAAATTTCCTGATATATGTTAATTACAAAGTATACATCCCTGATCTCAGATTCCTTCCTGAGTCATATGCATGAAACTAGGTCTTGGGACTTTTACTGTGCTTCCACGAAACTTTCCCTTTCGTGGTCCAACCCTACGAGCCAATCCTGCTCATAGTCCAACCCTACAGACTCTTTGCCTGTAGTAAAACATCCAAGCTTACTCAACTTGGACCCTGACACGCACGCAATCACCACACTATGGACTCCTTGCCCAATAGTAGCCGATGGGAACATCACGGTTCCTTGCCCATCGTGCATTCAACCACTCAAGCACATCCCAAACCCCTATTGGACTTAGCCCATCAAGCCCAAGCACAAAAGAAGTGAACTTAGTCCTTCAAGTCCACTAATCCAAGAAAAACCAATTATACAGCCACAAAAACTGCCTGGCACCGCTTAGACACCGCTAGGCGGATACTGGCAGAAAATTGCCCGGCGGTCACACCCCCACCGCCAGGCGCCGCTGACCAAACAGAACCCGTAATTCTCCGTCACCGCCTGGCGGACACAACCCTGCCGCCAGGCGCCTCCTGCAGGCAGTGGCCACTGCCACTGGTTTAAGGCACTACCGCCTGGCGGTCTGCCCTGCACGGCCAAGTGCCATACCAGTAGCGAAATGCTACTAGTTTTTTGGCACTTTTTACAGGTCTGAATACCTCATTTTGCAATATTACTTCCACACACTAATCATAGTATTTAAAACATATCACCAAAACTAAAACACACCTAGCTCAATCAATTCATGCCCAACTCAAACATTATCGTCATACCATACTTCTTTTGGTTCTCAAACAGAACAAGCCACAAATAACAATATTATCCTTACCACTTATCATCATACATGTTATTCTATGAACATTACCATACCCAAAGTATTGCCATATGCCCAATTAATTCTTACACCCATCCTTTTTCCTTTTAATTACCTTAAACTGGTTCTCAAACTCAATATACCCCGGTTTCTAAACCCTTACACTCTTTTATTTATTCCACCCCAATCTGATCATTATTTTATATGTACTTGGACACCCAAATTAACATAACAGCTACCAACATGTAAGAAACACACCATGCACATATTTAATCTTCCATTTATTATCTAAATATCCTAGATGATGAAATCCCAACCTATCCCATCTCAAAATACTTCCAATAAGAACCCCAAATCAATGCGCCCCATGGCAAGAACACCAACCAAGTTGAACCTGCTGCTTTACTGACAGGTCGCCTAGCGGCAACCTCGGTACCGCTAGGCAGTACGTGAAAAACTGGGCTCTGCCCAGATTCTTCCCGCATTCCTTGTGACTCACCCACCCCACTGTTTCACAGTTCACCCTTACAATAATGTAATTTCACACGCATCACACCCAGATTCAGATTACAATCAGATTATCATCCATCACACACGAACAATTCACCATTCACAATCACCGCTTATGACAATTCATTCCCAAACCCAAGCGAAACCTAAAATACCAACTCACATGAAAATTCATGAAATCTTCCACCAATTTTGCGATTATAAGTAATCACACAACAACTCAATCATACATGCATCATATAAATTAACCCAGATGTCCAACATCGCAGAAACACCCAAAACTCGTAAGAACTGGATAAACCAGTTTGTATCGCCTGGCGGGCAGCACCTTGCCTCCAGGCGGTGCATGAAGAAAACCCAGTTTTTGGGTCCTGAACGTATGAGTCGCCTGCTCGGTCCTTCAACACCGCCAGGCGGTTTCTGGGAAAAATCTAGAAAACTACGAAAAACATCATAAAACGCAGAAAAACACAATGCAATTCAAATCACACATGGCGTAGTTTATCATATCCAAAATAAAACCAACATAAACTGTAACATCCCTAAGAAATATTACTTAAAAATAAATAAATAAAAGAAATAATTTAAAACTAAAGTCATCTGGATAATAATCCCAACGCGGGAGAATTTAATTTTATAGAAAAGCACGCGCCAAAACTCTTAACATAACATTAAATTGTTATAAGTTCCAAAAATTCATGTTTATAATAAAATATAGTAAATACACAAGAGAATATCCCTAGCTCTAATCCCCATAGCTAGCCCTCACTCCGTCGGCTGATCATCCTCAGCTCCACCTGTTTCAATATCTGCTCCCGTGTAGCGAGTCACACGATCATCGCCAAACACAAACACACAAACAAGAAAGGGTGAGCTGAGAAAAAATAAAATAACAAATATTCAACATGCAACATAAAGCATATACCCATCTTATTCATAATACATAGTTCTTGGCCAAGACCTTAACCCCAAGGCTTTATAGCCTTCAAATCACATAACTGGTTAGCCTTGGACTCGGGAACATGATGCTCACACGAACCTGCCCGCTCGTGGTCCTGCCTCTACGAACCTCCCCGCTCGTAGTCATGCTCCTAGGACCTGCCCACTCGTAGTCCAACACATGTGATCCACAAGCCCCGTACCTCCCCGCACGTGGCATCTCTCAACGTGAGCATGGAACATACGAACCTACCTCGCTCGTATCCCCACGTGAGAGTAACTGGATATGAACCTCCTCGCTCATATCATCACATGTCAAACACCATCCATGAACCTACCCGCTCATGGCACAACATCTCCTGATCCAACCAAAACATCATTGTAAGTTAAAAATAACACACACAACTCGTGACCTGATGCACGGCCGCCTGGCGCATCAGCCAGCACCGCCTGGCGAAACAGGCCCAGACCGCCTGGAGGCATCTGCCCGCCGCCATGTGCCAGCGCTCTTCCAACGCCACTATTTTCCCAACACCGCTTGGCGGAACACTCCATTGCTGCCAGGCGCATCACGGTGCAGTGATCTTCCCTGTTGTTCCTATCGCCTGGCGACACCAGCAGGCCGCCAGGCGCCATACTAGAAGTATCTCACTGTTGATTTTGGCACACTCCCTTATTTGTTCCAAAACTAGAACACTACCACAGCCATACCCTAAATCAATTTAAATACGTATTCTCACCTTCTTGGCACTCCACTAGTGAACCCATTGCCTATAAAACTCCTTTCCCCTAACCACTCAACAAGACATAGGATTTTCTTTTCCATTTTCTCTATGCATAACCAATGACTCATTCCACCAATGAGACCACTCGAATAGTATCTTATTGCACCTTACGTACCTGCCTCCCACTATGACAGTAGTACAACGTCTATTCATTCACATTCAATCTTCTTTACACAAATCTTAACTAGTACCTCAATTTATTAAGACACACCATCTCATGTTCCAATTACACACCATTTAACTAATCTATACGTTTTAACCCTAAACTACGCTTTAGGATCATTATTCCCTCTATCTTGAATTTAACTTTCCTACAACCACACCACACTATGCTCATACCTTCACACGTATACTTACTCGTACAACTCAATAGCAGACTTATATGGCTCATTACAGTTTCATTAACAATTCTCTAGTACCACTCATTCACCTAGGTTCTCCTTTCATCCTCCACTTCTCAACTCACAGACTGGACCACTGCTCTAGTCATCGCCTGGCGGCAGCTCGTAAACCGCCAGGCGGTGTATCAGGTTCTGATTCATCCCTCTCTGCTGCACTTACGAATCCTCCAACTCTTCCTCAACTCAACCCAGGTGCGAACCATGAAGTTATCCCAACGACTCATTACCAATTTCTTTTTCCTGTTTTTATCAGCTTCAAATCACGATTTCTACGAAACCTCCTCCAACATGAATCCTTCACTCCTATCCTTGTACCCTAAAACCAGATTATTAATGGAACTCCTAGGTTTGGACGTAACTCACTCAATTATACCCTCACAGTATAATTTACAGGCACCCCCAGACCAATTAAACAACGAATTTCGCGATCACACCAACACAGAATTACCTTGGGACTCTATCCATCCCAATTTTTCCAAAAACGCAATGAAACAGTGCCCTAATAACATGCATCGCCTGGCGGTTCAGCCTCACCGCCAGGCAGTTCAATGGCGAACCCAGCAATATAGTGGTTACTGATGTGCCGCTTGGCGATTTCTGGGCGAGAACCCAGAAATGTTAAACAGATGACATAAACAGGCACAAAAACTCATCCAAATCGATTCATTCAATCACAGTACAGTTGCTACGAGTCAAAACAAATAAAAACAACTCCCCTTACCTGGATTCCTTGCTAAATTCGGATTGGTATGCTTATCCCTCACCAAAAACCTTCCTAGCCTTTGCCTTCCACTCCAACCTTTGCGATTTCAACCTCACCAATTCACCCTATCAGCCCAATCCTCTGGAAAACTCTTGCTTGTGATTAACACGAACCCACAATGCTCTTTTCTCCTCTTATGATCCTCTCTCTTACTATCACTCTCACTTAATTACTCTTTTAGTGTCTTACACGAATTTTAATGAAGAATTACACTAAGGCTAGCCAATGTTTAATCAACTCTCTGTTTTCCAGCCCTTAGGTTACCTTACCTCTCCATTGGTTGCTAGGTTTCTAACCCTTTCACATTCATTCAAAAGGAAAATTTGGCAAAAAGAAATTATTTAGTTCTCAACAAGGTTTGAACCCACACTCATGCACATACCAAACCAATGCCAAACCATTCAACCAATTCAGATTTTATGATAACTCCTACAATTCTAGGAATTTATCACCACACCATGCATTCAATATATAAACACACAATAACACATAATTTAAAATGATCTCCCTTGGCTTCTCTCAATTCAGCCCCACGGATCCACTCATACCCTCAATTCCTCACTGAATTTCGCACTCTCTGTCTACCTCACAATACTCTCCAGAAACCTTTCTCTTCTCTTCCAAGATTCCAACCCACACTCATGCACATACCAACTCAATGCCTAACTAATGCAACTAATTCATGTTTCATACTAACCAATATAATTCAATTATTATAAAAATCCACAACACGTTTTCATATACACAAAAATAATACTAATTTAATAACACACAAAAAAATAACATACATAGGACTCGAACCCAAGTCCTCTCACACACACTAAGTACTCTTAACCACTTGAGCTAGTACTTTTCCACGCCATACACTCCGCATTTATTACCTTAAAGGTTCTCTTTACCCACATTTATTAAATAATTATTTAATTACTATTTTAATTTTTTCCCGGGTCTTACATTCCCCCCACCCTTACCGCTAGGTGCCACACGTTCCAAAATCCCACTGTTTTTGTAGCTATCACATAGCAGGTCAATCACTACTGCCATGCACTACACCAGTACTTGCGTAGTACTGGTTTTTGTTAGGTACTACAGACCCCTTTTTCACATGTTTCCCAATCATTGCAAACATACTTACTCTCTGAATTAGGTAATTCCATCATGCTATGTGACTCATATACCACAATTTCATCATTTTCCTCTTAATCAATAGATACCCATTGTCTTTATATCTATCAACTCTCAAAGTCAAGTATTTCATTACACCATAGGATCCATATTCACCACTACCAAATTACTGTCTAGTCATGCACAATACAATTTGCCCACTTCCAATAGGAATCTTTCCCACGTAATAACCTTATCATATAATTAACCCATATCGCATATCCCACTAGTGCATCTTCATTTAGTACTTCTAGTTCCTAATTGTACTATAACTCTCAATTCTAGTAATGCTTTTGTTTAATAAGACTCCCTATGGTACTGTTAGTATGATAATGATACTTCCCACTCTCCACTAACCTCTAAATTAATTTATGTTAACATGTTATAGGCAATTTCTCAATCCCACATTCAACATTAATCTGATTTCCAAGAATTCTAGACCCATCGTTACTCCTCACAACTATAACGTCCCTATTGAAAATTACTTAATTAAAATAAATAAATAAAATAGAAAATCAATCGACATAATTTTATTATTCTCAAACGCGAGAAAATTTAAAACATTATTCAGCGCGCCAATATTTAAAATAAAGCTAAACAATAATGTTATTACAAGTTCCAAAAGTCCGAAAAAATAATGGAAAACATAATTAAAATCTCTTAATCAAAAAGTACCCCTGCTATCCCTCGCTCCGTAGCTATGCGTCAACAACATCACCTAGAATATCATCTGCTCCTGTAAGACCCGAGAAAATTAAATAGTTAATTAAATAATTATTTAATTAATGAGGGTAATAGAAGCCTTTAAGGCATTTAATGCGAAGTACTATGACGTGGAAAAGTACTAGCTCAAGTGGTTGAAAGTGCTTTGATTGTGTAAGAGGACTTGGGTTCAAGTCTTATGTATGTCATTTGTGTGTTATTTTAATTTGTGCATTTTTTATGATATATTTGAATGCTAGAAGTGATAATATAATCCTAAAATTATAGGAATTATCATAAATATGAATTGGTTGTATTGGTTGTGCATTTGGCTTGGTAATTGATGGGTTGTGGGTTCAAACCTTGCTAAGAACATAACTACTCTCTTTTTGCCAAATTTTCGTTTGATATGATTATGGAAGGGTTTAGGAACCATAGCAGCCAAGAGAGGCAAAGGGTAATTAAGAGAGAATTAAATCTGGAGAGAGGGAGAGTAATTAGAGAGGGAGAGACCTGGAATTCTGGTGTGAACGTTGGGCAGCGAGGTTCTGGCATTTGGCACGTATTGTAGATAGGAATTGGAGTGGAAAACCTTTCTTGGGGGTGCAAGCAAGAGACAAGAGTGTTTTTGGGGTTGGAGACACATCAAATTCGTGTTTTAGCAAGGAATCCAGGTAAGGGGAGTTATTTACGTATGGTTTATTAAGTATGATATACTATGCTTGGATTCTGTACAAAATTACATGAACCCTTTCTGTTTACGCTGTGTTCTGTAAAATTCAGAGTTTCTGCCTTGGTTTTTGCTTATCTTTTTGGGTTCACAGATGAATCGCCGGGCGGCGATGAACTACTGCCAAGCGGCGTAATGTGGATTGCACCAGTTTGTGATGTTTTGTGCTGGAGTCCCCGCGACTTCAGGAAATTGATTGGTTGTGTATTTTGTTTTGATGATTGTGTTGTAGTCTGAATGGAATTGGGTGCTTGATAATAATTAGATATCATGGGACATGAGTGACCATTAAACTATGAGAAAAGTTAAAATGAGGGAAATTAGGAAATTAATTCGGCAGTCTAATTGTTAATTTGCTCTTGTCATCCTATTCTGTATTTTATTTCTAGGATTGTGAATGAGTTTGACCTAGGTTGAGGTGACACGAGGTGATGGAGAAACAAGAGGTAATGACATCAGGAAGCAAGTGGGAAACTTCCCATTTTCTGATATGTCGCCTGGCAACGCATGATCTGCCGCCAGGCGATAGTTGGAATTTTCCAGTTTGACAGTGGACAGCGCAGTAAATGGAGTTTTTAAGAGGTTAGTCCATTGGGGTAAGGTTTGAGGAACGAAAAGGAGGCTCTTAAATTTGGTGAGTTAGATTAAGTGAATGGGAGGACAAGGAAGTAACAATTGTTTGATATATAGTTGGGTTTTGGTGTGGAGATGGTAAAATTAAAAGAGAGAAAGGGTGTTATGGATGGGGAGTGCAGGTTCTGGGAACATAGTCTCCTTAAATAAGTGTTGTTGATATGTGGTAGGCATGTTATATTGGGTTGGGTATTTTTTTATGGTATAAATGTGTTTAAGGATATTGAAGTGAAGGGAAGGTTGGCATTGTTGTATTGTAGTAGAAAACCGTGGTTTGATAATGTGATATTGGATAGAGTATCATTTTTCATAAGATGACAAATTCATAGTGTTTTTATAGAGTAAGCGATAAATTGTGTGAATTGGAACATTTGGGTGGTGAAACCGAGCTATAGGTCATTAAACCATGGGAATGTGATTAGGAGATTCGGATCAGGTTTTGATATAGTAAGGTGCTAATTGACTTCAGATGTAATTTTGGTTTAAGAACAAACCACTTTTGGGTGTCAAAAACTAGTGCAGCTCGCTATTAAGATAGCGCCTGGCAGCATGAGTACGTGCCCCAGGCGATAGGACCAACAGGAAAGGTTCCTACACGCGTGACGCCTGGCGGCAAGGTGGGATCCGCCAGGAGACAGACCCTGAAACAATGGATCTGTCTGGAGAATGGCTCCCGGCGGCAAGGAGTAAACCGCCAGGCGGTCTGGATTGGTTTCGCTTGGCGGTGCTTGGGCTGCGCCAGGCGATAATCCTGCAGGCCATGACTTGTGTGTGTTGCGTTTAATGCAATGAGGCTATACTTGGATCGGGAGATGCTGTGTCATGAGCGGGTAGGTTCATAGATTGTGGTGAACATGTGATGATATGAGTGGGGAGGTTCATATCCAGTTACTCTCGCGTAGGGATACGAGCGAGGTAGGTTTGTATGTTCCGTGCTCACGCTTGAGAGATGCTGCATGCGGGGAGGTACGTGGCTGGTGGATCACATGTGTTGGACTACGGGTGGGCAGGTCCGTAGAGCAGGACTACAAGCGGGGAGGTTCGTAGAGCATGACTACGAGCGGGCAGGACCACGAGTGGGTAGGTTCGTGTGAGCATCATATTCCCGAGTCCAAGGCTAACTATTTGTGTGATTTGAAGGCTAAAAAGTCTTGGGGTTAAGGTCTTGGCTAAGAACTAAGTAGAATGAAAAGATGGGTGTATTCCTTATCTTGTGTTATTATATATGTTTTATCTATTTTCATCAGCTCACCCTTTCTGTTTGTGATTGGCGATGATTGTGTGATTCGTTACACGAGAGCAGATGTTGATACAGGTGATGTTGAGGATGATCAGACGACGGATTGAGGGCTAACTGGGACTAGAGCTAGAGATTTTATTATGTTTTCATTTATGAATAAGAATTTTGGAACTTGTAATACTTTTGTTATTTCCATTTTATAGATTTTGGCACGTGTTTACACATTTTAAATTTTCCCGCGTTTGGGAATAATAATATTGCGACTTTGAGATTCATTTTTCTATTTTTAATTATTTAATTAAGTAATATTCCTTAGGGATGTTACAGCTCCCACGTGACAAGTCACATGATCATCGCCAAACACAAACAGAAAGGGTGAGCTCATAATAAATTGACACATAATTTAATAAATTCATGAAACACCCAACTATTTGATTCTAAATGTTTCTTGGCCAAGACCTTAATACCCCAAGGCTTTTTATCCTTCAATCACACAAATAGTTAACCTTGGACTCAAGATTTGTGATGCTCACACGAACCTGCCCGCTCGTGGTCCTGCCTCTACGAACCTCCCCGCTCGTAGTCCTACTCTACGAACCTCCCCTCTCGTAATCCTGCTCTACGGACCTCCCCTCTCATAGTCCTGCTCTACGGACCTGCCCGCCCGTGGTCCAACACACGTGATCCACCAACTACATACCTCCCCGCACGTAACATCTCTCAAGTGTGAGCACGGAACATACGAACCTACCCGCTCGTATCCCCACACAAGAGTAACAAGATATGAACCTCCACACTCATATCATCATGTGTTCAACACCATCCATGAACCTACGCGTTCATGGCACATCATCTCCTGATCCAAGTCCGCATCAATGCGTACAACAACACACGCAAGTCAGATACTTGCATCACTATCGCCTGGCGCAGCTTAAGCGCCGCCAAGCAAAAATACTGTGCTGACCGCCTGACGAGACCTCCTCATCGCTAGGCGCCAAGCTCCAGACAAACCCATTATTTTAGGGTCTATCACCTGGTGGAGCATACCTTGCCGCTAGGTGCCACGTAGTGTAGGGACTTCCTTAGGGGTCCTATGTCCTGGCGCACATACATGTGCCGCCAGGCGCTATATCAGTAGCGAACTTCTACTGGTTTTAGCACCCCAAACAATTTACTTGCAGTTTAAACCACTCTCAAAAGTCCAACTAGACACCCCTCAATCAAGATTAAATTATTTATGGTCTAGAACTCTCATATGGTTTAAGTACCTATCCTTCTAAGTTTCCAACTCCACTATTCAAGCTTATAATTTGCCATGTGCTTTACCATTTCATAATAACTCAACCAAGCTTATGGAAAGACTCCTAATCCAATATGTTAACATCCGGCACATCCTTTATGCTGCACTATGACGATAGTAAATCTTTCCTCCAATTACATTACAATAAATCTTTCGTTCAAATACCTTGCAATTAATATATTTTAATTCACCAAGTTCCCCTCACTAAGGCACTCCAACTTTTTAGACCTTTTAGGTTCACTGACACTACCTCTTTCTCCATATGTTTCCACTCCTAACCCACCAAGGTAGTCTCCATATTATATACAACCACAAATTTATTCTCATTAATAGCACCCATCCTATTCCATTCATTAGCTTTCTCATAGCTAAATCTCGTGCTCATTTCTTTCAAGACCATAAGTAAGGTTCCATTCCAATTCCTCCCTAAAACCTCCCTACCTCGCAATCCAATCAACTCCAAAACCATATAGTTTCACCCCTGTCGCCTGGCGGCCAATAAGATGTCGCTTGGCGGCCAATAAGATGCCGTCAGGCGGCACATCAGCACCTGGAAAAGTACCAGGTGTTCTGCGTCTGAGGATACCACAGTTGTAACCTGCAAAATTCTAGTAATACATCCACGACACCACAGTTCACCATTTTTCCATTTTCATATACGTGCTTAACTAATAACCTAATACTAATTAATTTAGAACGTGATTGATTCACGAATATACTTACGTAATCAAATTACGAATTCATCTTCCCAAGCCCTATCAAGATTAACACAATTGAACGTCTCTCATTCAATCCCCAAGGTTCCTCCACACCCATAAGCATTCGTAAATTCATACTTTTCATGATTTCTCATCACGTACATGAACAATCTCAGAGAACCCAATCCATCACAGGATTGAAAACACACCCAGAACACAAACATGCTTGTGTCGCCTGGCGGACTCACGCTTGCTGCCAGGCGGTTCATCTCTAAACCCAGAATTGGGTATCACTCATGCGTCGCTTGGCAGTACAATCAAAGCCGCTAGGTGGTTTCTGGGAATTTTCCAGAAACGCGAAAGTAACATGATTTTGATCATGAAAGGCATCATATTCATACAGTATGTCATGAAATTACTCACAGATCATATATACAAATAAAAGAACTCATCTAACTTGGATAGTTCTTGTTCAATTGGAAAGATTTCAACATTTCTCTTGTGCCACCAATAGCCCAACCTTTGTCTCCTCTCTAATGTTCTTGATGTTCTGGTTTAATTCACCCAAAGACTACTTTCAGAACTCTCTTTCTCTTTGTCAATTTCGTTCACCCTATGCTCCCTCACTTTTTCTCTCTTTCTTCTCCAATAACCACCTTTATGAGACCATTAACTAAGCCTTAATCCTTGTTAATGACATCAAAACGAAAAATGACTTGAATTGGGTGTTAATGGCCATTCAAGGACCATTAGTGGTTGCCTTTCCAGCCCACAAGGCTACCCTTCTTGCAACTAGGGTTTTCTCTGCCTTTTCATATCCATGCCAAAAGAAAATTTGGCAAAAAGGAAGTTAAATTCATCATTAGCAAGGTTTGAACCCACAACAACTTAATTATAAAGTCAATGCACAACCAATTCAACCAATTCATATTTGGTGATAATTTCTATAATTTTAGGATTACATTACCACTACAATTTGGTATACATAGAACTTGAACTCAAGTCCTCTCACATAATTAAGTACTCTCAACCAGTTAAGCTAGTACTTTTCCACGTCACAACAATTTGCATTAAATGCCATAAAGGCTCCTACTACCCACATTTATTAAATAATTATTTATTTAATTATTTAAATTTCTTGGGTCTTACATTCCCCCACCTTAAAAGATTTTCGTCCTCAAAATTTGAACTTACTAGGAAATAAGTGTGGATAGGATTGCTTCATGCAATCCTCCATCTCCCAAGTCATCTCTTGAGTAACATCATCCCAGAGGACTTTCACCATCCGGATCTCCTTTGCTCGCAGCTTCTTCACTTGAGAGTCCAATATCCTTACCGGTCCTGTGTTCATTGTCAGATCCTCCCTAATCTGAATGTCATCTGATTCCAGCACATGTGAGGGACTTGCTACGTATTTCCTCAATTGAGGAACATGAAATACATTGTGCAAGTTCGCCAGGTGCGGTGGTAGGGCAATCTCGTAAGCTGTGGTGCCGATCCTTCCCAGAATCTGATATGGCCCAACAAATATCGGAGTTAACTTCCTTGATTTGATAGCCCTTCCAATGCCAATAGCCAATGTGACTCTGAGAAACACATGATCCCCTGCCTCAAATTCCAAAGGTTGTCTCCTCTTATCTGTGTAGGATTTTTGTATGCTCTGAGTCGCTCTCATTCGCTCCTGGATTGCCTTGACCTTATCAGAGGTCTACTGCAAGAACTCAGGACCCAATACCAGTGACTCGCCATTCTGATTCCAACATAGTGGTGTCCTATATTGTCCTCCATACAAAGCCTCATATGGTGTCATTCCAATACTAGAGTGATAGTTGTTGTTGTACGTGAATTCCACTAATGGAAGCATTTCACTCCAACTTCCCATATGATCCAACACACAAGCTCGTAGCAGATTCTCCAATGACTGGATCGTCCTCTCAGATTGACCATTTGTTTGAGGATGGTATGTAGAACTCATCCGCAACTAGGTCCCAAAAGCTGCCTGTAGTGACTGCCAAAAGTGAGAAGTGAATCTTGGGTCTTTGTCAGATACGATGCTAGTTGGCACCCCATGCAATCTGACTACTTCTCGAATGTACAATTCAGCCAATTTGTCCATTGGCAACTTCTAATTAATCACTAGAAAATGAGCACACTCAGTCAGCTTGTCCACGATCACCCAGATTGAATCATGCCCTTTAGTAGATCTCGACAAATGAGTCACGAAGTCCATGGCGATGCTATCCCATTTCCACTGAGGGATATCTAGCGGTTGTAATGTACCACCTAGTCTCTGGTGTTCAATCTTTGCCTTTTGACACACCAAGCATGATGCCATAAAATCAACGACGTTGATTTTTAGTCCGTTCCACCAGAAAGACTGTTTCAGATCCTTACACATCTTAGTCATACCTGGATGTATGCTAAGACGACTTTTATGACCCTCTTCTAGAATCTGCTTCCTCAACCTCCAATTATCATGTACATATACTCTATCTCGAAACCGCAGGATGCCGTCTGATCCCATCCGGTAATCTTTCCCTTTTTCTATACCTAGCCAACTCACAAACTACTACAACTCAGCATCGTTCTTCTGCTCATCTTGGATCATTCCTAACATGTCACTAGTCAACGTTAGTACACTACACCTGATAGAATCCTCTCCCAGCTGTATACCTAGATTCATATCCATGAGCTTCTCAATCAACTCCAACTCTTTCACCATCAATGCTGATATAAGCATCATCTTCCTACTCATAATCCTTTAGATACATCATCCATCGTCGTTGTCTCATATTAAACTCCTTTTGATCAAACAGGTATTTCAGGCTTTTGTGATCACTGAAAATCTGGAACTGGGAGCCATACAAGTAGTGTCTCCATGTCTTGAGAGGACATACTACAACAACCAACTCTAACAACCCAAAATGCAATACAAAAAGAAGAAAACACAAGAAAATATCGTATAAGGAGGGAGGTTCAATGGTGGACAACAACTACGGCACAATGACGATCCATTGGTTGCGCAACTACGATGGAACTTGTGTGAAAGTGGAAGTGGTGGCGCATCTCGTTGAAGGAAGAAGGAAGATGAAAAAAGTGAACAAACGTGCAGATGAAGAATAATGAAATCTGAATATGATTTGAGGATTTTTAACCTAGATTTTGCATGGGTTATTTACTTACTCGAGGTGTAAAACCCCTTTCTGCCTTGGTTATTTACTTACTCGAGGTATAAAACCTCTTTCTCCCTCGGTTCTAAGACAAACCGAAACACATACACCATTATGCTTCAGTTTCAAGATAAACTGAAGCCATTTAACGAATAAAATAATTAAAGAAATGTCAGTTTTGTAAATTAAAGCAACTTATTAGCTTTAGGTATGAAGAAACTGAAGTAGAAAACCTTTTATACCTTGGTTTTGGGGGGAACCAATGCCCAAAACTATGCATTCAAATTAAAAAAATCAAAATAGTTGGAATTTTATAAAATTTGGAAGACTTTATGCTCTAGTTGTATTAGAACTGGGGCAAAAGGCTTTATGCTTCGGTTAGTTGGACAACCGAGGCTTAAAAGTTCACTAAAATTGCAAAATTGTCATTGCGTTTGAATATGCTTTTGTTCCCTATAACCGAGGCATAAAGGGCAATTTAAAATCCCAAAACTGTATTAGTGTCAATCTAATTCAAACAAAAAATCAAGCTATGTGATAGGGGAAATGATCATGATATATAAATATTGTTTGAAATCTTATATATATTGGTTTTTGTCATTGTTTTTCAGATCCTCAAGCTTGATAGTTATGAGTACAACAATAAAACAATGGATGTTGGCATCATGAAATCAATAGATGTTGACTTCATCAAATCAGGGGGAGATTGTTAGCATAAAATGATTTTGGTGCATAAAAATTTGATGAAGATATGAAAGAACGATCAAGGCTTGATGAAGATATGAAGAATTGATGAAGGTTGATTGATCTGATCAAGCTTCAAGTGGACATTAAACTAGACTAAATGCAAAGTTCTTGAAGCTTGAAAATGGAGCTTCACTTGAAGACTATTTGACATAAAATAGGTGTCTTGTGTCTGGTTGCAGCCTTTCAATTTGTTAAAATGGTTTTTAATCGGTTAAATGACTTATTGTTATAGTTTTACAAGTAAGATATTTGATCGATTGAAATATTATTTGATCGACTAAAATATTATTCAATCAGCTTATTTCACTTAGGTTAAGTGAAATCAACAAATTGAACATAGTGAAGCATTCTATTTGACAATGCATAATAAAGTTGATAAGTTTGATAAATACTTAGTATTTGTGCTTATTAATCTTTATTATTTGTCTTTATTCATGTGGTTTGTGCTCATTCTATAGAAAGATGTTGGAATTATACGTTCTTTTAAGTTTAGTATATTTTCCATTTTCTTTGAGATTATTATGTAGGAAAATGGAAGGTTTGAGAAGATTAGAGTTATCTGCTACGATTATCTTGCTCAGCCAGATTGCCAACACTCACCCAACGACTGGATCCGTCTCACTTAACGAGATAGAGCTGTTGAAAGTGAATCATAAGTTATTTCTTTGTGTAAATTTTCTAATGCAATATATTTTCTTTCGTATTCAAATGTTTTATCTTAGTTATTGATGTGTATAATGGAATATCATGCTATTTGTTAGTACCGAATAATTGGAAAATGGATTGGAACTTAGACATGGATAGAACACCTAAATATCTTGTGCTTATAGTTTTGTGAACAACATATTTGATGGCTGAAATAATAATCAATAAGTTGATTTTAGTTAAAGTGAAATCAATTGATTTAGAAGTATTTTCAATCAATTCAATATCTTAGTTGACTAGCTATAAAGCTTGTCTTTTTTCTGTGAGAAAAAGAGATATATGTTTTTAGCACTTGGGAAAGTTTGAAGAATCTCTTTCTCTTTGAAGAAATAAAGTACACTCCAATCGATAACTATTGGACAATGTAAAATTTCGTTAGATAAGACTAATGTTAAACATCAAATAAAAGAAGAACAATACTCTTACCCATCAGATTCAATAAGGATGACATTCATCTTGGTCTTCTTACCACCTTTCTCTAACTCTCTCTCTGTTCCAACACCAGTAAACATTCCAATGACATCTAAACAAAAATAAAACATGAATAAAAATTTAAACGCAAAGAAGAAAAAATATTAATATACTTACTAACTAAGTAATTTGTGTCAAAACCAGGTGCTTTGATGGTTGAAAAAGGGGTGTATGCAATACTAATTTTGGGAACTAAGGTAGATTATACCAAATTGACCTTGGTTCCAAATTGGAAGTTGATATTATAGGCGTTATTTGTAGTTCTATAAGAACCACCATTACATGAAACACTAAAAGACTGAATGGAGTAAACCTTATCCTCTTTGATTTCATATTGAAATTTGTATATCAGTGTGCGTCTAACAGACGCATGGATTAGGACACCCTGCACAAACAATTTCATATATCACATTATAATATAACATGGAAACTAAAAAAATAAAGAAAAGTAAAAAAATGAAGGACGTTTATAGTATGGTATAGTACCTTTTTGTCTTGAAGAACAATCTCCATGGAAAATGGAGATTTTCCTTTTGTGTAATCTTCTACAAACCATAACCTTACCACTCTTGCAACAATATTCCAACTTTCCTTCTCCGGGTTCAGTTCTTGTAATGACTGAGTTTGTTTTTGCAAAGCAGACATGGTGTAAAGAAAACGGAAAATTAGACAATAGTGAAGAACAAAAATTGTGGATAGATGTATTTGTAGAGAACATAAAAATATAAGAATAGTCTGATGTATTTGTAGAGATAATACATCAAAACTAAAACCGTACGCATGTTGTGGTTTTGGTTACACAAATTCAGTAAAGATTGGGATAAGCAACTGTCAAACATATGAAGAGGACAGAAGAAAGAAAAACAACTTTTATGAAATGCGTACTATGGTTCATTCAAACCAAAACTATACGCATACTCTGGTTTTGGCTTCCCAAAGCAACTGGTCAAACATATTAAGAACAAAGAAAAAAATAAAAGCTCTTTTTCACACGGCTCAATGTTGTGGTATAAAAGGAAAATATGGCACAGAGCAAAATAAAAATAAAAGCTGCAGGACATTTAAAAGGAAATAAAGATATTGTTTGAAGGTTTCAAGAAAAGGAAATATGAAGGCAACAAAGAAGAAAAAGGAAAGAAGAAAAACAAAACTATGAAGAGATCAGAAAGCTGAAAAAGGAAAGAAGTAACATGATGCAGTCATGTAGCTGCATCGAAGATAAAGGAAAGAAAAGACCTGATGTTAATTAACTTAGGACTCCAACATAAAATATGGTTAAACCTACATAAAAAAAATCCATCATAAGGTTACAAATAAATTAAAAGGTTGAATAACATAATTAAGAGATATCTAATTTGTTTTAACGAAATTAAAATGATATCTAATACTGGTTTCAAAACTTCTACATTATTAGTTATCAAAACTAAAATGATATCTTTTGCATAAAAAAAATTACTTCCTCTGCATTGAATTCCAACACTGCTTGAGAAAACAGATCCACCTTGAGTTGCAATGAAGAAAACTGAGGAAATCCTTTTAAAAAAATCAAAAAACAAAAATCAAACATACACTTAAAAACTAATTATGTATTAATACCGTTACATCTGATACAATACAACAACATCAACAACCAAGAAATCAACAATCAATAAATCAACAACCACTAATAATAAAAGATGAACAGAATAAATTGAGATGAAAATAATATCAATGCATATCAAAATTAAAAAGACTAATTACTGTTCCAACTTCAACTAAATGAACTTTAACATAACTCAATGAGTTCCAATGAGTTCCAACTTCAGACTAAACTTGTGACTGTCGTTTTGAGACATTCTGTATATCAATCTTCAAAACCTACAAAATAGGTAATCACTATAAATGTTAAATAATCTTGTAAAAATGACATTGATATTAAAACCTAATCGGAGATGATTGGAGATGATAGTAAAAACATCAAGGGTAAATGGTAACCTGATCGGAGAAACCCTAAAAAATGTGAAATCAGCCTGTAAAAACAAAGAAATTAACATGGAAACATAAAACAACAAAAAATTACGAAGTAGTGGTAGAATATGATGGAAAACAGAAAAATATACAAATAAACCCTAAAAACAATAAGCAAAACCTGATCGGAGATCAGAGAAAAAAAAAGGGTAAACCGTAAAGGCAAAACCAAAAACTGATCGGAGAAACACTAAAAAATGTGAAATCAGCTTGTAAAAACAAAGAAATAATCATTGAAACATAAAACAACAAAAACTTATGAACTAGTAGTCGAAAATGATGGAAAACCAAAAAATGATCGGAAAAAACATAAAGAAACCATAAAAGCAAAACGAAAACATGGTCGAAGATGATAGAAAAAATATAAAGAGTAAACGGTGAAGGCAAAACAAAAAACTGATCGGAAAAAACCTAAAAAAACCATAAAAACAAAACGAAAACATGGTTGAAGATGATAGAAAAAACATAAAGAGTAAACGGTGAAGGCAAAACAAAAAACTGATCGAAAAAAACCTAAAAAAACCATAAAAACAAAATGAAAACATGATCGGAGATGATAGAAAAAACATAAAGAGTAAACAGTGAAGGAAAAACCAAAAAATGATCGGAAAAAACCTAAAAAAACCATAAAAACAAAACGAAAACATGATCAGAGATGATAGAAAAAACATAAAGAGTAAACAGTGAAGGCAAAACCAAAAAATGATCGGAAAAAACCTAAAAAATGTGAAATCAGAATGTAAAAACATGATCGGAAATGAATATGGTGTGGTTGAGAAGAGTTGAGTGTGAAGAGAGTGAAAGAAATCGAGTGTGAAGAGAGTGAAAGAAAGTAGGAAAGTAGGGTGACGTAAGAGAGTGAGATAAGAGTTGTTAGGGTTATGGCAGAGAGAGTGAGAGAAGAGTGTTGACGACAGAGAGCGAGAGAAGAGTGAAGTGTGAAGGAATTAGGATTTAGAAATTGAGTGACACGTGTCATCACGAGGTTGTGCCACTTGTCAATCAAATAGAGTGTTAGAAAATGCTATTTTGAGTTAATTTTGTGTGTTTTGCTTTTTGTGGATCATTTAAAAAGTTTCCTTTTGTGCTACCTTGAATTGTATTATTAAAAGATTTTCAGCTTGATATGCATTATATGTCTAACCGAAAAAGATGCTATGCTTTTATTTATTTAACTATATTATTTATAATACATATTTTAATATGTCAGAATTATACTTCAATTCAATATACTTTGCATCGTTTTATCGTATGTTTTTTTATATTTTTAGTATGTTTTGCCAATTTTTTTTTTTATGTTTTACAGCTTTATAAAGTTAATAAATATAAATTTACATCTCCTACTGTTACGTTTAATCTTCAACCGACGTATAAGTGTAAAATAACATAGGCAAAAATGTTTCTTGTATCATTGTGATTATGCTATTACTAATTTTAAAATTTATTTAAGGTGTAGGTCAGTCAAATCGATGTTGATGTATTTCTTTTTAAATTTGTCTAATTTAATGTTGGCTAAGTCAATATTAAAAAAAATATTTTTAATAAAATTTAATTTGTGTCGGTTTGACAAATGATGGTGATAATAATTTCAAATGAAAACAATTTTAGTATGATAACTCCTTGTTCAACAAATATAAAAAAATTGTAAGGATGAATATGGTTAATTGAGATTGGGAAAAACAATTTGATGAATGAGATGTGTATAGATGAAAAATATTAGTATGATTGAAAAAAATTAATATGGCCAAAGGAGATTAGTGTGGTAGGAAGAGATGAATGTAAACATATTTATGAAGTGGTAAAGAGATTTATATAAAAAGTAAGAGGGAAAAATTATAAATGAGAAACTTTATCATCTTGAAATTTGTACTTTTAAATTAAAAATAATTTATATTTAATATCACAAATACATGGATTCATAATCATGTATATAACTTAGTGTTGACTATCTTAAATAAATATAAATATAAATTTAAATAAGATTAGTTCAACTTGAACACATTATTTATTTTTAATATTTATTATAGTTAATGTATTTAATTATAAATTTTTTTAATATTTATTATATAAGTCTAATTCTATTTATTTGAGCTAATGGGTAAGTCTAATTCTATTTATTTGAGCTAACATTAATTTGTTTACTTTTAATATTTTATTTTTGTTAACCAAATACATAATATTTTACATAGACTTATAAATATTTTTATTATTATGAAATTTTATTTATGTGTTATTATGTAATATTTTATATAATTATTTAACTTTGATTACATTATTTTTTTGGTACTCTAATTTAAAACATGTAAGTATCATTTTTTTATAAATATTTAACATTAAATGTTTTTTTTTTGTCTATTCGGTAATATCATAATTTTTTCGTGATTTTTTTTATAAAAATTAATGAATTAATATTAAATTTATTTATTGGGATGAGATAAAGAATTTATAGCCATTGAATATAAAAATAAATATAGCTATGAACTTAATTCAGAGATGAAAATAGAATAATATTCAAGCTCATCTCTGCACCGTCCTATCCCCTTCCAAAAGTATGAGTTATATTTGTCCACATACGTACTAATGAATAATTATTAAGTAGTTATATGTACATTGTCATTTGACTGCGTCAATGATGTATTTGCATATATCAAGTGTTTATGTATGATATACAAACCTGTTAGAATTTGTGGTTCTATAAAGCTTATCAACACGGATAATAAATATTCTTTACGCCACAAGTTTACTACACATGTGGTGGAACTTTTAGCCCTTGAATAATTTTAGATATTTAAAGTAGAAAAAAAGAAATTCAAATGCAGTATATATAAACATTATATTTAGGTTTTTGTTGTTATTTAAATAAGTCCTGAACTATTTATTCAATTTGGCTCCCAGACTAATTCTCTAAAAATAATTTTAGACAGCATGTAAATAAAAGCTTCGAGTTAGAAGAATTTAGGATGATTTTAGAAACTCGAAGAAGTCCATTAAAAAAAATTAGATGATCAAATACCTATAAGAATTGACGACGAGTATTTAAAAGTTTGTATTCATTAAAATGAGATGTGAAACCAGATAGACACAGTCAAAGTAAAGTCTTGACTAATTTTAGTTAAAGTAATTACCTTTAATCAAAGTACAGTCTCAATTATTGGCAAAAACTTATTAAATCAAATGAAAGTTTCTAAATAAAATCAAAGTAAAGTCTCAATTGAATTTAAAAACCTTTTACTCATATGATTAGCATGCGTGTAGATTTAAAATCATTATTTTCTATTCGATTAAGAAGCAAAGGACATAGATAAACAAAAAACCACAACAATAATCAAAATAACAAATACATAAATTCATCTAACCTTAGAATCGAGTTAAGAAATTACAGTGGAATCAACCCTTAAAGCTTAGCCCTTCATGGCTTTAATGGAATACATGATAATATGATGAAGGAAAGAAAATAAAAAGAAAGGAAGAATGAGAAATGTATTTGTTATCAGTTATTAGTTGTCCCCCTTCTGCTCCCTTAAGTCTCTTTATATAGGCTTCAACTGGACTTTGGGCTTTATCTATCGGTTGCTAAAATATTTTATTTTTATTTAATTAATTAGCAACTTTTCTGTCCAGTTTTCAATTCTGCCTCTCTTATTTAATCATTTTTATAAAATTGACCAGAGTTTGACCAGTTGACCATAGTTTGACCCGTTGACTGCCTATCAGATGCTGACATGTGCCGCAAAGAGTCTCTCTCCAGAATTAGGGTTTGCTCTCACACACTTCTCCCTCCCTTGGCAGCTGCGCGGCTGACGGCTGCTGGTGCGTTTTCCGGCAGGGTCTTCTTCTCCAACGAGGTGAAGTGCAGGATGCGCTGGCGTGGTGGCTGTGAATCTAGTTCGATGTGCAAAGGTGGAGCTCGCGCCAGCGTTGCAATGAAAATAATAGTGGTGATGCTGCGTCTTCAATGGTTGTGGTGGCAGCGTGAAGATGAACTCTCGATGGTGATGGCAGCGTCGAGATGATGTGCGGCTGCGCGGCTGTATGGTCGTGACTGTTCTAGCAAGAAGGATGTATTTTTTGGTGGAGTGTAGAAATGGTTTTCGGCAAGGTGGACGACATGGAGGTGGCTGTCGACATGGTGGCGGCTAGGGTTTGAGGAAAATTAGGGTTTCTGTTTTGGAGATGGAAGATGATGACGTGGCAGCCTTCCATTGGACAATTTGTTAGTGCAAGGATTGTTGCCACATGGCTTGTTCATGTTGGCCAATTTTAAAAGTTGAGGATTGCCACATGGTAGCATATGAGTGAATGGAGTTTAAGTGGTAGGAGGGGTGCAACTTAGTAAAGATTGGGGGTGCAAAACAGGTTTTTGTTGTCCACTTGCAGGAGGAGTGTGTAAATTAAAACTGGGGGTGCATTTAGCTCCTAATTTATTCTTTTCCAGAATTTACTGATTTTGGACTTATTTTGTAACTTTAAATATTTCAAATCCACACTATTAATGACCAAAAATAAATTCCAACTGCATTAACAAACGTTAGAATATCCAATAATATTTCATTCAACTAAAATCAATTTTTACGTCATTTTTACCAAACGTACTCAATAAATCCAATAATCACAAATCCTAATTAAATCAATTCTTAAGCACAGAAAATTCAATTAAATCCCCAAATTTAAATATTAAATGAGGACAAAAATTTGAACTCATCACCTACTCAATTCAATGAAGATGGTTTTGATGATGTCCAAAGCCTATGCATCTTGTGCATCATTGGTTTAGGATTAGTCCTATTTTTCCATCTCTTGCATTAGGTGTTGTAAATCAAGAATTACATGTAAAACAAGTTTGCATCAAATTGTATCAGCCATCAAACTCTTGAATGTGAACTCGTGAGTAGATTAGCTACTTAACTAATAGATTAGATGAGGGCATTGCACTGATGTAGTGAAAATACACTCATGATAATCTATTAGGTAATTTCCCAATCTATTAGTCACTGCAGCAGAACTCTAGTATAAAATGAATTTTGAAATCAGTTTTAAAGAAAAGAGAGAAAACTAACTGAATTACTGAGAAACGAATTGAGAGACTACTTTTCTAAGATCTACAGAGTTCTTGTGTGTTCTTGAGAGATCATTCAAGTGAACTTTCAAGAAGATTGATGGTGGATTCAACCTTGATGGGTCAAGCTTGGATCTAAGATGAAGTGACAAATATGTACTTCACTAGGTGTATTCGTTCCTTGTTTCTTTTCTATTGTATTTCTATTTACAGTTGATTCACTGTGTGAAGTGAAGGTCTAGGTGCAATTGTGTGGATGCATTGCATCTAGGGGGAGTTCTTGATTTGTAGATCAAACTCCTTAGTCTTTAGGGTCTTGAATTATATAGATGCTCTTGTAATTCTTGTATCTCTATTGATTTAGTGGAATCCTCCTAAGTGGGTTGCTTAGGAGAAGACTGGACGTAGATTCATTCTTGAATAGAACCAGTATAAATTGTTGTGTTCTTTGTTTCTCTCATCTTTCATGCCTTTCTCAATTGCTTTACACAGTCCATTAACACATAACTGTAAAACTGGTTATTTGAGGTATAAATATTAAAGAAACTTTCAAGATTCATTTAAAATCAGTAAAAGATTCAATAACCAATTCATCCCTTATCTTGATTGGGTTATATTAGATAGATCTGATTTTAACAAATTATAGTGACAAAATTACAGTTTGATATTTAGTTAGAAAAAAAATACTTATATAAAATATATCAAAATAGTATTCTACATGACAAAAATAAACAACAGATAAAAATATTAAAAAATATCAAATGTGTGTCTTAGAAACACTTTGAGAGATTATTGAATGAAATCTCACAAAGGAAAACAAATATATAATTAAGAGTGTCATAAAATGAAAAATATAACTTAGAGATCTAAGAAAAAATTTCAAATATCAACATACTCACTGGTTGAGAAATAATGAAAATTGTTTTAGCAAAACAAAATAATTTTTCAAATGAAACAAAAATTAATAATAATAATAGACTAAAAAAGATAATTTTTTTATATTACCTAGTAAATGAAAATGTTTATGCTATTAAACACTTGGATTGAGAGTGTTAACATAAAAAGTATTTAATTAACATACATCAATTGAACATAACTGAATAAAGGTTATGATATTATGAAAAATATATTGGAGATGCGAATGAATTTCATTAAAAACAAACAATTAGAATAATTAAAATATAAAAAGTGTGTAGTAATATATATATATATATATATATATATATATATATATATATATATATATATATATATATATATATAAAGCTACTAAATTGACTATGAATATTTTAATAATTTAAGTGAGGACGGGGATATGGCGGGGATGGGTATTATGACGGGTATGTGGATGGGGACGGGGATGAGGACAGGACGAATATGTACATCCCCATACCCAATTGAAAAAGTCGGGGATTCCTCATAGTCATACCCATACCTAGTCAATGAGGGGATTCTCCGTCAAAATGGGGACGAGTTCGAGCAATATTCACGGGACGAGTTTATTTGCCATCTCTAATTATTTGTGATAATAACGAAACTAATTTTGATTTGGTTGGAGATAGCTAATTATGATATTAACACAATCCATTATATGTTAATAAAAGGTAGAATCACAATTTTTAGAAAACGTTTTGACTGAGAATGTCATCTTTATATCTTTCTATAATTATTAACTTTATGTAACTTTTTATAATTTACAAGTAAGCTTTTATTTTCTTTTACTAATTTAATTATTCAACTTATAAATTATAATAATATATAATTTTAACATTGCAAGACAATCCTTAAATAGTTACCAATTTTAATGACAAAAAATAATTAGTCACTATAATAACCAATTTAGATACTAATGAATAAACTATAAGTTATTGGTAACTAAAATACTTTAAAAAAAGTTATTGGTCACTAACATTTAGAGTATGCCCGTGACTATTTTATCTTTAAAAAGAGGAAGATGTATTTAAATGTTAAAATATTTCTAAATCAAAAGGTATGGCCAAATTTTTAAAAACTAAATTGTCATTTAAAAAGTAAAATTAGTAAAATAATTATTTTAATTTAAATAACATTGTTACTTAAAGGATAAAACTGAAAACCAAATGTGCACACTAAAATAAAGAATCATCTTCATATAATGGTATAAATATATATATATATATATATATATATATATATATATATATATATATATATATATATATATTACTAACATAAAATGCTTTTTAAGGATGATATTTTTTACTTTTTAAGGATGTTTTACTTATTATATTAATGTCACTTTAAGAAAACTCGTAAATATTAATAAATTTTAGTGATAAAAAATATCTTTAGAGATTAATTTTCTAATTAGAAACCAATTGCTTTTATAGCCAAAATCTTATTAGTGATCAATTTTTTTATTAACAGAAAATATATATTTATAGTGAAACAATTGGGGTGCTATGTGCAAAATTTAATGTATGTACACATTAAATACGTTCTTACACTCGTTCGGCTTGAAATACATCTCATGATGGCCCCTTGGAGGCCGTGAGCCTGTTCCAAAAAGCGACCATTGCGATTTGAGGGTCCTAACTCTTAGAAGTTTGCGTTGGCACATCTTGAAGCGTTGGGTTTTTATGGCCATTGGATATTGCTAGATTCAACGTTACAAATCATGCAACTATTGAGCTTTCTTCCTCTATAAATAATGGTGGGGTTGTTGCGTCATTTTCATCTTCTGGTGTTAGAGCAACTAACCACTTGTTTAAAGGTAATAATGTCGACTGTTCATATTTTTTCGTTTGAGGAGTCATCTGGTTTGAAGGGACGGGAGTATGCTAAGGATGCCACGTCGAAGTCAACCTTCAAATCTTGCTCCGAAAGTGGGGGATAATCGAGTGGAGTTTTCCATCATCAATAATAGGGGGTAAATAAAAATGTAGAGGATAATAAGAATGAAGCTCCGAATGAGCTTGTCCAAGGTACATGCATTAGAACTCATGTTAAAGTGACCAATGGAGGAGAAGTTAGACCAGAAGGTGGACAAATGAGTTAAGCGTGAGGGACACGTGGTAAGCAATACAGAGGGAATTTTGTAAAAAGGGGTCAGTTTGACCACAAATTTGTAAAAAAGGGTCGTTTGAATTTTTAATTGCAAAACTGGGTCGTGTCGTCAGAGGGGAGGACGACTTTAAAGGTGAAGTCGTCCTCCCAAAGGCCGGTTTCACTTTT
>Ga0214545_1002473_pt1 | contig 35544 bp, 12 predicted proteins | sample CNSS4metaG_FD_160064 | JGI IMG/M metagenome (GOLD analysis project Ga0214545, IMG submission 160064) | Root nodule microbial communities from cowpea collected in UCLA plant growth center, Los Angeles, California, USA - CNSS4 | ecosystem: Host-associated > Plants > Roots > Nodule | place: USA...
ATATTTTTGTACTTCATCAATTATGAATATTGAACTTTGTTATATTACAATATAATTGTTTATAATAAATGGTTTTTGAAATTTTGTTTAAAATATATAATTCATGATAATTATTAAAAATAATCCCCGCACGGGTCAAAAAACTAGTTTGAGACAAAGAAAGGTGTGGGACCTACTTTTGTGATATGTTATGTGTGGAATATTTATATATAACATTTTGCATGGTATGGTTTTAACCCTTATTTGATTTTACGTGGACTAATCCAGAATTAACGTAAATTTTTTATTTTTTAATTAATTTTAGAAACCATATATTAATTCTGCATTAAAAAATCAATTTTAATCAATTTTATATTAATTTGATACAGAATCAAACAGTCACTTAATTGCATGATCTATTTTAAGCTCAGTTGAAAAACCTATTTAGTAATTTCTTTTAATTAAAATATTTTATTCACATTAAATTGATGTTTTGGTAGTTTGATTTGTCGTTGGTTTTTATACTTTAGTTTAAATTGTAATATTATATAAAGTGGAAGTTCAATAAGTATGGTTGCACACACCATTCCATAAGAAAACATTGCATTTCTTTTTCTAGTATTTATATAATTATCCACGTCATCTAATATTCTAAAATAAAGATATGCCACTCGTTTGATCGCGCATATTGTTCTATTTTACTCGGTTTTTTTTCTTAATAATTCAAAAAAGCAATTTTTTTGCTTTTTCCTCTCTAAATGTATGACCGTTAGTGTAAATTTGACACGTATTCATTACAATTTTTTCATGTCACTGTACGTTGTTTGTGAAAATCTAATCTTGTATTTTTATTTTTCATGTCACTGTACGTTATTCATTACAATTGTAATACTTACTAATTTAATTATTTATGATTAAATTATTTTTATTTTTTAAATAATTAGTTTGAATAAAGTAATTTGAATATCTTAATTTTCAATTTTTTTATTTGGATAAGACAATTTAATTTTCATTTATGGCGAGCTGAATTCTACCTTTAAGTCTAACTTAACTTAGTTTGATTTTCGATCTAGGTTGGCTAAGCTCAACCTTCGTCCGAAGTTGGTCTGGCTTGAACTTCGTCCTAAATTGATTCAACCTTCGGCTCGTGCCGTCCCGACTAGACTTCTACCTATGCTGGCCTAGCTCGACCTTTAGTCCGAGCTTATTCGTCTTGACCTTGGTCTGACCTAGGCTGTCTCGACCTTTGCTTGGGCCGGCTCAAATCGACCTTTGACCCAGGCCGACTCAAATCAGAGTCATCTTGTCTTGACCTTTGGTAGAGGTTGACTTGTGGCAAAGGCCGACTTGGCTCGACTTGGGACCTGGACTGACCTGGCTCGACCTTTGGTTTGGGACAAATCGGATTGACCTTCGATCCATACCAACTCGTCTCGACCTTTAATCCAAATTGACTTGTCTTGACCTTCGGATCAAACTAGTCTGACTCAACCCTCGATCTGACTTGATCCAGTTCGACCTTCCGTCTATCCTGAGTCCGCTCAACTTTTTGGACCTATGGATTTTTTTGTCCTAACTAATAAGTAATTTCACAACTTTGAGAATTTCAATTTTCTTCTTCTTTGAATGAATGTCAAATTTTACTACTTTAGTTAATTAGTAAATTTGAAATACCTTCTTAAAATTTTTCAATTTCAAATTCCTTTTAATTTTTTCATCCAAAAATATCATTTTCCTTAAAAATTTCAAATTCTTCGTACACATGAATTACTCTCTTCGATTAGCTTTTCCAAACACATTATAAATGCAATGACTTGACTTGATTGAAGTTTTTTAAATCAATTTGCAACGCAATTGAAACAAAAATTTAAGTGGACATCGACTCTTAAACTTTTTAACCAACCTGAGACAAGTTACTAAGGCTTTTAAATATATAGAAATCGAATCACTTTTGCTTCCGTATAAAAAGACACACAAATAAATAAAAGAACAATTTACTCTGTATTTACGCTGCTTTTGTTTGTACGTTATTAATAATATTATGTAAAAAAAAATTAACATTAATAATTTATAATTACATAATAATGTAAAATTGTGTATAAATCTTCTATTTGTTTTTAGTTTAATTTCACTGTGTAATTTTTTTTTCAAGAAGAAGACACATTTACTTTTTGGTGACATTACTCTATCATCATTTCATCGTTGTTTTGAATGTTAGTTTTTATTACTTTCTTACATTTTTTATATTAGATCTAGTCTCATGTTCTTTGTTACTTATTTATTGTCCATTTAGTATATATATTATTTATATATGTTCATTACAAATTAATGCATGGTAAAGTATGTTTGATAAGGTTAGTAATTTAGTTTTTAACTTATTTTATTAACTTATATAAAAGTATTCAATAATATAATTCAAAATATCAGTAATAGGTTGTTATATTTTTCGTGTAATTTGTAAACATCTTAAATTAATATAATTAATCATTCAGAAAATTACGTATAATTTTGTATACAATTTATTTATTTATTTTTTGAATTTCTTTTTAAAGATCAGTTCATGCTTCACCATCTTAACGTATTAAAACAATGAAAAAAAAAATCAAAATTTCTCTCTAAACCGGTCCGTCTGAGCTTGGTTCAGTCCATTTCAACTGTCGGTCCAACCTGATCCGGATCGGCCCATCACGGTCGTCGACCCATGCATCATTCACCAATTTATATAATCAAAGGAAAATAATTTTTTATTATTAAATTTTGACACTTTTATCTTATAATCTTAGGTGTTATTTTTTAAGTGGTTTTTCACTTTTTTTTTTCTAACTTTTAACATTTTAAAATTATTTAAAAGATGACACCACCTCATCTAGTAGTAAAAGAAAATTGTCAAAGTTGACTAGGTATCATCTTCCATAACAAAAGATCATTCTAATATGCTTGTAAACGTTTACACCATAGTCTGGTACCATAATTTGGCATCGATAACAGTAGCAATTAGTGTTCTTGTTGTTCATAAGAACTGCAAAACATTAGCAAGATATTTTTGGCATTCCTTATGAGATTTCGTTACTTCATGACATTCCACAACTCCAAAACCATTACCAAAATACATCATATCCATTTCAAATTTGCATCCCCAACCTTTGAAATGTTTGCAAAAGCAGCATACCATTCCAGATTGGGTTATTAGCAACAACACAAAGCAGAAAATGAACATAGCAGTGAACCTGCTCGACATAATGTCATACCCTTTAAGAATGAAAGGAATTCAGGAGAGGAATGCTCTGTTCATTCCAGAAAAAATTTTGGGGGTCAAACTTTGTCTTAATCTGTGCCAATCTTCTGAAGTTATCCTTGAAGTACTTCTTCCCCCAAACACTAGCCTTTGAGTAGCTTGTGTTTTGATGCTTGTTTTGGCCTAAATCAAGATCCTTATAGTTGAAGTAGGAAGCTCTAGGAGATTTTGACACATAAGGAGTCATGTATTTGTATATCCTTTTAGCCCATTCTTCATGCTTCTTGGATGCTTCCTTGCTATTCACTTCCCACTTCACCAAGTACTGTATGTTATACAAGTTTCCCTTTCTGTGGGGAAATGGGATTTCAGATTCTGAAATTTCACTCATTCTACCACCATAAGGCTCCAATATCAGCATTGCTAATGTATCTTCCTCAGAAACAATTTTCCAAGCACCTTGTAGACCAGATTCTGGTATTGCCTCCTTCACAAAGTCAGACTTGGCCTTGAAAGAGCTTTTGAATGTGGTGGTTCTGTTGAGCAACAGTTCTAAAGGGTCATCTTTGTTGAATCCAGCAATGACCATAACTGATTGAATCCAGTTCATTTCAATGCAGTCTTTGGCCTTCAATCCCAGTTCTGGGAAACTCTCATTCATCAGTGGTATCAACCTGTCTATTCCTCCGAGGAACACAGAGTTGAACACTGCTTTAAATGTCTTTGAATTGTCACCACCATTTTGAGCAACTACTCTGATGAAAAGATCCTCATGCAGTTCATGTCCTATGTATTGCCACCTGTGAATCAGATTGTTGGCTCCTTCCCCCAATGTTCTTTCAACATTGAACACTGTGACAATAGGTGGAACTCTGACCAAGCTGATCTTCCATGCAAGGATGACTCCATAGCTAGTAGCACTACCTCCTCTTATGGCCCAGAAAACATCTTCTCCCATTGATTTTCTGTCATGAATCTTCCCATCTGCATCAACGAGGTAAGCATCAACAACATGGTCTGCTGCTAGGCCATGTTTTCTCATTATGGTACCTTGTCCCCCTCCACTTATATGCCCTCCTATCCCTATGCTAGGACAGGTTCCTGCAGGGAATCCATGAACTTTACTTTCCTTTGATATTTTGTAGTAAAGTTCACCCAATGATGCACCAGCCTGAACCCAAGCTGTTTCATCAGCAATGTTAACTTGAATGGAACGCATGTTGATGAGGTCAACCATCACAAATGGGACCTTACTGAGGTATGATAGCCCTTCATAATCATGGCCACCACTTCTGACTTTGAGCTGCAACCCAAGCTGTTTGCTGCATCTGATGCCTGCTTGAATTTCTGATTCATGGAAAGGTGTCAGAATGAGAAGAGGCTTCCTTGAAGAATTCAACCATCTAGGATTCTGTTCCAATGCTTCCAACACTGGTGTATACAGTGAGGAGGATTTGGTGAGGATGATTTTTTCAATGGATTCAGAATTTCCATCAAGTTTTGTTATCAAGCATTCCTTGAATTTCTTCTCAAGGATGGTTGAAGCTGAAGATGAGATTGGAAGAAGCAGTATCAGAAACACTGCAAGATAACTCATCTGCATGTTTTCTTCTCTGCTTTTGGTTTTAATGAGTTATTATGTTTCATAACTCAACACACATTTATACACAAACATATCTGTAATACATGTTCACATGAAAAGATAGAATATTGAAGGTGAGAACATGTTGAAGCCATTTTGTGAACAGGGAGAAACATATGTTGATTTGACTTTTCTATGGCATTTTTTATTTTCCAGATTTGCTGCTGAAGAAATGGAAGCTGAGTAAAATACTGGTTTAAAAAACTTACTGGTATGACTACTTTCCACACAGAAGTAAGTTCTGTGTGTTTGTCACTGTATAAACAATATTTTAATCTCTTAGATCCTTATATTTAGGAACTTTAAATGTCTTTGTTGTTCTTTGTTAAGTAATTTTGTTAACTTTTTAAGTGCTTTAACACCATCACAATTAAATTGAGAAAAAGAAATTTCATTATCTATAGAGATTTCATTTTTTTCACATTTTTTCACTAAAACATAAACATTAAAAGATAAAAGAAAAATTGTTTGTACAAAAACTAAATAGTATGAATTAAAATATAAGTATGTATTAAATAACTAAGTAAACCTACAATTAAGAACTTTTAAATTAAAACATTAAAATTAGTTTATAAAAATTAAGAGATAAATAAGAAAAAAAAAAAGTCCAATAGAAAATCCTGAAATTGCAGACAATAGAAACTTGATTCTTGCCAGAGAAAATTTTGTATATTAATTTTTAAAAATCAAGCCTTACTACTTTTAGTTAAATCACTACTATGTTTTAAAAAATAAATTTACCAATTAATATTACACAATTTTTTAAACTTTAATAAATTCTTACACTTTAAGTTTAAGTCATTCATTATTGTTGAAGGAGAACGTTTTTTTTATTTCTATTATATGTATTCCCTGCAGCAAATGATTTTGTCAATAACAAGTTTTTAACTTTTGTATTAATTTTAAATTTTAAAGTTATTAATTATCGTAAATTTGATGGAAGTTTCGAATCTGAAATATTAATTATTTAGCAATAAATTTTTGGGTATGTGTTTAGTTTTAACCAGTGAAAATCATCCCTTAATTCAAACTTCATAATTTTTAATGGCTGCGGATCTGAGTTGTTTAATATTTAATAATAAAAAGGTCAAATCAATTATTAACGGATATTTCTGACTGTTGACAAAAAATATATAAACTATTTTTTTTCCAGTTAGCTCAATTTTAATTATTTCAAAGCTCTTATTATATTTCAATTTCAACTTTCAATGATTCATATTTTAAAGTTAATTCATTTCAATTACTTATCAAATAGTTTTTTACTAATTTATTTAAATTATTCATCTACATTGATATTATAATTTTAGGTGCTATTATATATATTTTTTAAAATGCAACTAAATAAAAAAAAAAGTTAATTGTATTTAGTAATACTAATAAGTTAACTTCTAACTTATTTAACTACCTTGTAGTATATAATCCTATCATCGTAATATCTGATAAATTAAATCAAATTTATTAAATATACAGATAAATTTGTTACTAAAAAATTTAAGTCCACTTTACTTTGCGAACTATTTTTCCCCTTCTAAAGTAGTTGCCAGTTAAAACTTAAGATAAAACTTAAGATTTATTAAAAATATTTTTATTTTTTTAAAAAAGGATCCAAGTTCATTTGTCTGTATTTTATTTTATCTTTTTTTATTATTAATTTCTTCTTTTAATCTGCTTTGTGGTACACCACCACACACGAGTTTAGAATCTGAATATTTATTTTAATGGATTTAAAAATTCAATTTAGACATGTAAATTTTAAAGTCTCTTTTGTTTTTTCAATGGCATTAATGAGATTATGCATATTTGTCTCCTATTGCAATGACAACAACTTTCTGATTTGTAAATTTTTATGTTCAAGCATGTGTTGGGAGCCATTGTTGATGATAAGTTTTGGTTGCATTAGTTGACTAAATTAATTTTTTTCTTAAAATATTTATTTATGAAATTTAAAATAGTAAAGAGATTTTTATTAGTTAAAAAAAGTGTAAAAAAAAGGTTACATTAATAGGAGATAAAAGTTAAACTCAACAAAAAAAATAATTATAGTTGGATGATGAGAATTTCTTAGGTTGGAAAAATGTCACTACTAAATAAAAAATATTTTTTTAATCAAATAAATAATAAAAAAAGTTCAATATTTTGGTCAAAATATAACTAACATTTTTTTAATTTTACAAATATAAAATTAAAAGAAAAAAAAACATCACCACTGCGTACGCACGGGTATAGCTCTAGTTTAAATAGGAAGAGATTACAGTAAACATTGGTCTAAGTCCGTACTCATTTAAGTCTGCATCTCGTCTAAATTCATATTGGAAAAGTAAAAATTTTTGGATCAATCATTTAGTAAACTTATTTTCATGCTAAATTTTACGTAATATATCTTATATCTCTCGTATTTTTATAATACCTACAAATTTTCAACACTCATAATATTTCATATTGTACGTAATATCTTGTATTTCTCGTATTTTTATAATACTTACAAATTTTCAACACTCATAATATCTTATATTGTAAAATAACTCTTAAAATTTGAAAAGTCTATGTCTCATTTAAATCTACGTAAATTTTCAAAATCAAAATACAAATTTAAACAAATATTCAGGATATTATATTGACTTGACTACTAAACCTAAACTATCACATACAAAATATCTTCGATCTAAGTACACATGGGCTGCTATTCCACAAGCCATTAATGAGAGTAAAGTTACAAAATTCAAATTAATGCAGAGAATGCATACACTCAATAGACCAAAATAATTATTTATTTAATTAAAATGACAATAAATTACAAAACTAAATTCATTCTTATGCTTAACAATTATTTTGCGATCTTCACTTAGTTGTTAACACAGTGGCGATAAATTTGTATATAAAAAAGAAGTTAAATTTTTAAAAGAAAGTAAAAGAGCTGTGTTTCTGAATTTTTGTATGAAAAGAAGACGTGCCAACAATGTAGAAATGATTCTTGAAAATATTCATCCATTGACCACAAACATTTTTTACTTGAATTATACTGAAATTAAACCCTCTCTACTAGAATATTATTACTCTTCATATGTTCTATAAGCTAAGTTTTATTAAATATTTTTTTTACTCACCAATTAGCAAGTAGGACTACTAATTTATCATAAATAATAAATAATAAGATATTATTAAATAAGTATATTTTATGTCCATTAAATACGCCTTATTCCATGCAAATAAGCATCAATGATATGCTATTATTTTATTATAACATAGTCCAATGCACATACCTGGTCAAACAAGCAGTTGCCAAAATAGATAAACGAAAGTAAGGTCTAAATTATCCAATTATATATATATATATATATATATATATATATATATATATATATATATATATATATATATATATATATATATATATATATATAATATTAAGCAAAGCAACAAGAAATTTGGACCATAAGATCTTGATTATGAATGACAACGAGTCAAATCAAGTGTGAATAGTGTCTACTGCAACTCGATTCGTAAAAAAATAAAATTCACCATTACCCATTTGTTTACTCGTTGGATACCCGCGAATACTCACATACTCGTAAATATTTAAAAATAATATATATTTCATAAATTTTTTAAATAAAACTATAAAAATATATAATATAATATAATATAAATTTTAATTTTAATTAAATTTAACATAATAAAATATTTTTAATTTTAATTAAATTTAACTTAATAAAATATAAATTAAATTTTAATTTTTTGTTAGTAAAGGATATTCGCGAGAACGGGTAGTATGATACCGGCACCCGATCCATTTATAAACAGATATTAAAATACCGGTTACCCGCTATCTGTGGATAATAAATACCCGCGAATACTAACTATCCCCGGTGGATTTTATCTACGGATATCGCGGACACATATATTTTTGTCATCTCTAGTCTTGATTGCGTTGAGATATAATTTTGTGTATTAGCGACCAAACAATTAATTAGTGATCCTAATTCTGGATTTGTTACTTAGATGCTATTTTTTAATGCATTATTTTTTTTTTCTCTTTGAATTTTCATGCTTGTAATTTTCGGAAGAATTTATACGTGAATATTCATGTGTCAATCAATTATTAGATTTTTTTTTGTCTCTTGTGAGCATTTTCAAGCTATAAAAGAATTAAAAATCATTTTCAAACAAACCGTATTGTTAATATTTATTTACAAATTTGTATTACATTATATTTTTATATTTTGAAAAAAAAGTAACATCCAACAGAAAAAACAAATTCAACTCCAAACAAAAAAAAAATCCCATGTATTGCATGAGAAATAAACTAGTATAAATTGTTTAAACATGTGTTGTATGTATAAATATATAGCTTAAAATATTTTTATTTATTTTGTGTATTAAATGCATAATGTATAATCTAAGTAAAACTTGAACGTGATAGGAGAACAATATTGACTATAAATATAACTGTCTTTAAGCTTTTTTCTTCTTCTTTTTTTGTCAAAAACAAAACATTAGTGGAATTATGTTTTTATAGCTATGAAATTATATTTGTATTTGAATTTTTTTTATTCATTTTGTTTATTTAGTATGTCAATATGCAAGTTATATTTCAACTTTTTTTTTTCTAAAACAAGTTAACCTATTATTGACTGATTATTATTGACTGATTAAGATAGGTTGAAATCGATCTTAGTTTATGTGTTTGATAATCGGAAGAAATAATTAACATAAACTTATAATTAATTTAATATATCTATATTAGTAATAAAATATTTTTTTGGAACCTTTTTTTTTAACATAATTTTATAATTAACTGAATAGAGATATATTAGTACTAAAAAAATTTGAGACCTTTTCTCTTAAACATAATTTAATAATTAATTTAATACAAAAATATTAATAATAATTTTTTTTTTAAGATCTTATTGTTGGAGGCCTAAAACGAATGTTTTACTTGTTTTACCTTTAAGTTGACTCCGATAACAATAATATATGACTCCAATTCTTATAAAATATTGATATTTATAATATATCGATATTTTAATTCGTGACACGGGTTTGATATTTTAAAATATTTTATTAATATTTATTAATAGAGTATCTAATATATAAATTAATTCTTGCAAGATTAATATGAGTGTGTGTTGTTCAAAAGTAGTTTCTCACTTTGGAACAAGATTTCATCCAAAATATTAATAAAAGTGAAGATCTTTGCAACAATTTTTCAACATAAATAAAGACGAAAGAAATAATTAAATCTAACCAAATTTCATTAAATGTTGAGTGCAAAATTACAACATTCAACACTTCACCATCCAATCTGATGCTGTTAGGCTTTCAGTAATCACAAAAAGAAAAGCACTTTATGTTAACAAAGCTAGGAAGTTAGGGGAGGAATACTCTGTTCATTCCAGAAAAAATTTTCAGGATCAAACTCTGTCTTAATCTGTGCCAATCTTCTGAAGTTACCCTTGAAGTACTTCTTGCCCCAAACACTAGCCTCTGAGTAGCTTGTGTTGTGATGCTTGTTTTGGCCTAAATCAAGATCCTTATAGTTGAAATAGGAAGCTCTAGGAGATTTTGACACATAAGGAGTCATGTATTTGTATATCATTTTAGCCCATTCTTCATGCTTCTTGTATGCTTCCTTGCTATTCACTTCCCACTTCACCAAGTACTGTATGTTATACAAGTTTCCCTTTCTGTGGGGAAATGGGGTTTCAGATTCTGAAATTTCATTCATTCTACCACCATATGGTTCCATTAACAGCATGGCTAATGTATCTTCCTCAGAAACAATTTTCCAAGCACCTTCTAGGCCAGTTTTTGGTATTGGCTCCTTCACAAAATCAGACTTGGCCTTGAAAGAGCTTTTGAATGAGGTAGTTCTGTTGAGCAAGAGTTCTAAAGGGTCATCTTTGTTGAATCCACCAAAGAACAAAACTGATTGAATCCAACTCATCTCAGTGCAGTCTTTGCCCTGCAATCCCAATTCTGGGAAACTCTCATTCATCAGTGGAATCAACCTCTCTATTCCTCCAAGGAAGAGAGAGTTGAACACTGCTTTAAATGTTTTTGATTTGTCACCACTATTCTGAGCAACTACTCTGATGAAAAGATCCTCATGCAGTTCATGTCCTATGTATTGCCACCTGTGAATCAGATTGTTGGCTCCTTCCCCCAATGTTCTTTCAACATTGAACACTGTGACAATAGGTGGAACTCTGACCAACCTGATTTTCCATGCAAGGATGACTCCAAAACTAGTAGCACTACCTCCTCTTATGGCCCAGAAAACATCTTCTCCCATTGATTTTCTATCATGAATCTCCCCATTTGCATCAATGATGTAAGCATCAACAACATGGTCTGCTGCTAGGCCATGTTTTCTCAACATAACACCCTGTCCCCCTCCACTGATATGTCCACCTATCCCTACACTTGGACAGGTTCCTGCAGGAAAACCATGAACTTTACTAGCCTTTGAGATTTTGTAGTAAAGTTCACCCAATGATGCACCAGCCTGAACCCAAGCTGTTTCATCAGCAATGTTAACTTGAATGGAACGCATGTTGATGAGGTCAACCATCACAAATGGGTCCTTACTAAGGTACGATAGCCCTTCATAATCATGGCCACCACTTCTCACTCTGATCTGCAACCCTAGTTGTTTGCTGCATTGAATGGCTGCTTGGATTTCTGATTCATGGAAAGGTGTCAGAATGAGAAGAGGCTTCCTTGAAGAATTCAACCATCTAGGATTCTGTTCCAATGATTCCAACACTGGTGTATACAGTGAGGAGGATGTGGTGAAGATGATTTTTGCGATGGATTCAGAATTCCCATCAAGTTTTGTCATCAAGCATTCATTGAATTTCTTGTCAACCAAGGTAGAAGCTGCACATGAGATTGGCAGAAGAAGTATCAGAAACACTGCAAGATAACTCATCTGCATGTTTTCTTCTCTACCTTTGGTTGATTGTGTTGTGTTTCATGTATACATATGTACATTAATATTGTACCAGAGAAAATGGTGAAGCTAATATTTTTTTGTTTCCATTGGTCCAAATCAACGCAAATAAATAAACAAACTGAGGGAAGTGATATTTCCAACGCAGAGAGAGAAGGTAATGTTTAATTTTTCTTAGTACTTGGCATATCTTAAATCGGCAGCTACATATAAAGTATTGTGCTGAAAAACCACGTGCAGTAGTTTCTATTTATTATTGATTCTTGCTTTGTTGATTTTTTTAATTTCCTTCCACCGGTAGCACGTTGATTGGAAATAATTAATTATATATGAAAGGTTAATCCTTAGGCATGTTAACAATATATGTACATGCGGTATTACGAATAGTATGAAACGGATATTAAGAATGGATACCCATTATTTGTGGGTATGAATATTTTTGATACCTTGTATTAGTGGGACGAGTACGGATATTATTGTATCCATACCTGTGAATATCCGTATCTGTTCAACTTTAATTCACACAAAAATATATATATATATATATATATATATATATATATATATATATATATATTAGTAAAAAACATTCTGACCTAATTATTTTTTATCAGGAATCAATCGAAGAAAGTGGACTTGCTGATCAAAGTGTACTATTTAAATAATTTCGAATGTGTTGAACGTTATTTTAAATTTATTTTTATGATTATTTAGATTTGTATGGACTTAAGTTTGTTTGAACTTTATTTAAAATTTATGACAGTGATGTATTTTATTTTATTTTATTTGAATTTATGATTAAATATTTATTTTAAATAATTTTGTAAATACCCGTAGGTAGCCGTAAATATCCGCGAATATGAAAAAAATAGACAGATATATTTATCCAGAAGGTAGGGTATGAGAGAGCTACTACGCGTACCATACTCGTTCCGTTGACATCCTTATGTATAATCTAGAAGACAAATTTAACCCTCATATGCATCTACAATGTCTAACATTGGATATACACCTTTCTATATACGTAAATATTCTCAAACTATCAGAATTTATTTTGATAATAAGAAACTCTTCAAAAATTAATTTCTCAATAGCTAAACATTTTATAAAACATGAATTTTGAGAGTATGAAGAAATTAAGACATAAAGTTAAGCTTAAATATATTATTTAAATCTACATGTACACGTAAATACATATTATAGGAATATGAATGATAGAAATCGACCTTTACAAAAGAAATCAAAATCAATCTTTGAAAATTTTCTAATTCCAATTATCTTTCTTTCTCGTCTAAGACAATTAGGGGCTTTTATAATGGATAGCACCGAGAGTTTTCAAGTAATTATTTAAGATTATTTGATCGAATAAAAGCTAAAAGAATTTAACAACTTAAAAAAAAATACAATTATTTATATGAGGTGGATATGAAATTAATGAATAACTAAATAATAATAATAATTTTATGGTTTATGGTTGTTTTCTACTAACATATATTTGTCATGATTACTTCTTTTCTTTTTCCATTTTTACCAATGTCTAAAGTAGGAGAAAGGTATATTTTCTTGAATACAAGTTGGTCATCATAAAAAAGGAGAAATTGTTAAAATGGGAGATTGTGGAACTCCAAGTTTTAGTTTTTTACAATGGCCAAACATTGATTAAATCTACATAAATAAATTGAGTCTAGAAAATGCTATAAACCAAGCAAAAATATTCTTAAAATCAAATTAAGCACAACATAATCAACGTCAATTTTAACGCGAAAATAATTCATTTCAAAATATATACCTACCATTGATTTATATTAATCGATTAGCTTACTAATTTAATCAATTAAAACAGAACACATTTACAAGTTTTCAATGCCAAAGGACATTAATTGATTAGGTTATTTTCATAATCGATTAATATCATCAATAAACATATTTATCTTTAAAAACCAGCTTCCTTTAGGTTTTTGAGATTTTTGAAGTTCATCGAGAATCAATCAAAATGAATTTGATTTTAGAGCTTCTTGCTTGTTAATATGACTGTTTGTAATATCTATACTCCAGATTTTCATTTACCTTTTGAATTCTTCAGATTTTTATATTGTTTTCACTGTTTTGGTAATAATCTTGATGCAATTATATGAAGCATTGCATTTAAAGTGTATTTCTTGACAAGTGTATCAAGTTCTTTATGTCTTAAGATTTAGGATTATTAAAGTATCCTTATAATTCTGTAAACTCTTTTGATATAGTATAAATTTTGTAAGCTCATATTGCTTAAAAGAAAATTGGATGTAAATTCTAATTGAATTAAACCGGTATAAATGGGTGTGTTTTGTTCTCTCTTCAATCTTGCTTTTCATTGGTGTGTTTTGTTCTCTCTTCAACCTTGCTTTTCTTTGATAGTTTGAAAAAGTTCAAATAAAAAGCATCTCAATGTAACTTGGAAATTGTACAAAAATATTTTTAATTTTTGAAAAACCAATTCACCCAACCCCTCCCCCCTCCCCACTCTTGGTTTGTAAACATTTTTTTTAGATATTTATCTAATCAATATTATTATCAATGATAAGGTAGTTAATTTATGTAATAATTACCATAAAAATGATATCAAGACAAGATTATTTCCAATCAATTAACCATGTATTAAAACTAACTACAGGAAGAAGAAGAAGAAGAAACTTACAATAACAATTGTTTAGTAAAGCACAAATTACAAGGGGCTGTGCACAAAATCATAATAGAACAAAGAGAGGAAAATACAAGCCTCTCCCCCTACCCAGAGAAAGAAGGGTCAGTTTTATATTATAACAACGGAATTTTACATTCAAAGATCAGCCAAAAAAAGAACTTTTGAGATTGCACAAAATGAACCTAATTTTGCAGACCTAAGTGGGTACAACCATCCCAGAATTGGGTGATAACTGTAACAGAAAAAGCCAAAAGAAGAAAACTAAAAATATGATCTGTAAGAAAAGATAAAATGTAAGCTTACATACTCTTTTCTGCAGCACAAAAGACTCCTGAACAACTACACTATCACCACAATATTTTTCCAACTCTTCTGCTTTGTTTTTCAGAACTGAAGCCTTACCCTCTGCATCTACAAGTTTGTCAAGAACCTGCGCTTGAGTTTCAGACAGTTTCTCTTGTTCTTCCAATAATGTCTGTTGGATACTTGCTCCATCCTTCAGTTTCTGCGTTGCCTTTGAGATGGCTAGGTATTCAATCTCAGCTTCAATCTTCAGCCGGAAAAGGCCCTCGATCTCTTCACCAGAAATCTTTACACTACTCAAGGATGTTTCAAGTTCAGCAATCCTGGAGTCTTTCAGAGCAAGCACACCCTGTAATTCCTCCAACTTGCCTTCCAAAATATTTATATTTTGTGTCAGGCTCAATACCTGAGGATCTGAGGAACTCGAAGTAGTTTGTTTAATTTCTTCAGCACCAGAATGATCAGAATGGCTTGATTTATTAAGTCCAAGATCAACAGTAGTACCAGCAGATGCACTGCTACACTTGGCAGAGTCGTCAACATCCGGTGAAAGGGATTCAATCCCAATCTCCCTGAATTTCTGGAGTTCTGCAAGAGTATATGTGGATTGATCGTCAGCAATGGCACATCTATATTAGTTCTTCCTACTTTTAAACCACTTAACAGAAAAGAAGGAACTTTAACATACCATAATAAATTACTAAAGAAAAAATTTGTTGTTTCTCAGTATTATGCAATTAATCTACTTTCGGCATCAACACAAGCAAAACCTAAATAGATTGAAGGAAATGTTATAATATATATAGTCATTAATTATTTAAGTAAAACAAATTTAAATATAAATGAGAAATAGAAAACAGCACATGCTTTTCCAACAGATAATAGTTCAGATAGGGTAGGAAGGTAGAATTGTAGAAAGTAGCTTAAAAGTCAATAACCTATCTTTCAGTGTATATCCCGTTGGTGATGTCATAAATGATGTATTTGACCATTTAATAGTACCAAGAAAAATGAGCTGATCTAGAATTCATATACACTCTGAATACATGGATTTGACTCAAACAAGTAGAGGTAATGTAATCTTAGTCGTTAATGAAAACATTACTGGTCGATCTTCCTGTGATTGCATGATTTGTTGTGCATGCACACTAAATATTAACCATTAAGCATAGATTTTCTAATTAACATCTAAGAATATGACCTACCCTCCATGAAGGAGTTGGTCACTTTTACAGGTGCTAGATCATGAATAAATAATCAACAGCCAATATCACAGTGCCACGACAAACAAGCTAGTTTTGAAAAGAAACATAAAAGTAATACATTATGCATGGTGGTCTTACTAAAAAACAAAGCTTTAATAAAAGAAATATAAGCGAACTGTGAACAAAAGCAAGAGGACAACGGGTTTTAAATTTAATATTAGAGGACTATTTGATTTATGAAGAAGGTTTACAAAGGAGACTAGAGTAGACCTGAAGACCATCACATATTTAAAGTATATAATAAATTAATCAAGTTTAAAAGAATACAAACTGTAAGGAAACAGAATATTGATCATTCAATGATTTAGTTCACAACACATTCAGATCCATTGGATAAGCCTCAACCACATACCACGTATAATTTATTAGTGAAATATTTATGGAATGTCCAAAATTATACCAAAAACTGCCAACTGCTACTCAAACTAAAATGATAGATTTGTTTTCAAACAAGAATAGACTCCTTCATGCAATAACACCCTTCACTATTCCACATGCAAGGTGCTCAAGGGATCAAATTCGTTAAAATGAACCAAATCAATGGTATCCTCTTGTTGAGTTTAGAAAAATATAAAATCATAATGTTTAAAATGTTGAGGTTCAATCAGACCGAAACGTATTACGTAAGTCATTCCATTAATATCTACTGTTATAGCTTAATTGACAGCTGAATTAAATCATGCAGCAGAATCCAATAGTCATGAAACTGCTATTAAGGTAATATTTGCAGCATAAATTTTCTAAAGGATTATAAAACAAAGAAGCATAACAATATCAGTTGCAAAATGGTGCAAGAGAAATATTCACAGAAAAGATCAAGCTTTCCAGAAAAATCGAAAGGACAAACCTTGTTGAAGTGCTTCCTGGACAGCCTGAAGACTGTTAACTGATTCAATTAAGGGATCTTCAACGGACGATGGTTGGTTGTTCACACTTTTTTCTTCTGTAACATCCCAAGACAAATTTGTAGCCAAATTCTCCGGTAGAAGATCTTCATCCTCAACAATATTTTCGTTGCCATAACCAGCTTCAACTCCCTCAGTGAAATGTTCACTAACGTGTGCTTCACCGCTATTAACTCCATCATAAATATTTGTCCTACCACTGTGTTTTCCATTACTGGTAACTGAAAAAGCACCCTGCTTAAAGTTGGAGCTTCTAGAATCAGATTCCAAACTAGAGAAAGAATTTTCTTTCTCAATTTGCACTCTTCCACCTCCTCCTGGTTTCTTAGTGCTTTCAGTCCGTCCCTTCCCCTGTTGAACTCGTTGAGCCGAGTTTGCTAAATGCTTTGAATTCGCATTCTTACTACGGTTTTTCTCTGGCCTCAACTTGGGCTCACTAGCCGCCGTAGAAGACTTGCTACTCCGATCCTCGCTATTCTCGGAATCAGTTCCAACAGCAAAACCAGATCCAAGTGCGTATCTAGAATCCGAACTCGAACCATGAATCACATTGCCGTCAGAAAACACTACATTCCCAAACATATTCGAAGATCCATCGCTTTTCTCCTTAACATCACGCACAAAAGGCTGTTTTCCACTCAAATTGGCATTGCCAGACAACCCCCTCTTCAAGACTTTGCTAGAATCAGCACTTGGATTCGGATCCTTAACAACATTTCTCCGAATTCTCTTCCATTTCTTCAACCCAACCCCCTTTGTCGGTGTACCTTTGGAATTCACTCCTTCCCCACTATCCACTTCAACTTCATCGACCGTTCCCTTTTGATCCAACCCGTTGACACCCGAATTTCCCTCGAATCCCAACCCAGTCTTCTCGTTTCCATAGGAACCACCGTTTCCATTTCCATCATGATTCACTTCGTTCTCTTCCACGGATTCGCTACCCAAATCCATGATCAGTTTCTACCCTCTTTTCTAAATCTGGACATGGAGATCAAAACCCACTTAAAATTAATTGCCGTTGAAACAGCAAATGAAATGAGAATTCAAGAACTTCAATACAAAAGCAACAAGAAAAATAACTCAAAAAAAATGAGGAAAAAAAAACGGCTTTTTAAAATAAGCAATCGAAAAATTGAATGAGAGAGAGAAAGTGAAAAAAGAAGAGCATCTATGAATTAGAGTAATTACCTTCATAAACGAAGTCCTTGGATTGGACACGGAAACCCTAAAATTTGGGATTTTGATGGGAATTGTTGTTTTATAGGCAGAGAAGGGATCGAACGTAGGAAGTGAAATATAACATTTTTAAATTAACTATATATTTATGGACATACAAATCATTGCATTCCTTTACTAAAATTTTCATTATTTTTCTCTTCTGAATTTTATAATGATTTAGTTAAGTCTCGTTAGCTTATTATTTATTAAATTGCATAATTTACACTTATTAAGGAAATAAATGGATGTTACAATATTTTTAAGTATAATTGTTATTTAACTCAACACTTATCATTAAATTGCACTGTGGAAGGCAGAACATTAATTACTAATTACACATATTTAATCATTAATATTAATAGAACCGAGTTTGTAGAAAAAAAGTTAAATTAGGTTGAGATAATAAATTATGCTTTAAATTCTTTCGAACAATATAGTGACAATTTAATATCTAATCATAGATTGAATAATTTAATTAAATAAATAATAATTGATTTGATAAAAAGCTGAAACAGCGACAATGAGGAACGTGGGCCACATGGAGATGGTGGCCCACAGTCATATCATATCATGGAAGCAGTGTACCTGGATCACAGATTCTTCACTGCAACATAATTTTAAAAAATAAATATACTTTTAGTTAATATGCACTTTTAATAAAATTTAATATCTTTAATAGAAAAGGTAAATCTTTTCAACACAGTAAATCTACTTTTTATCATTCATAAATAAATTTTTTAAAAAAGTGATTATTATTATTTTATGGTCACTGCCAAAACAAGTATCTTCTCGTGAGAGTGTATAAAATACATATCAAATTAGAGAAAGAAATATACGAAAATATCTGTATACTGCGTAATATATTTTCTCACCTTTTTTGTAAATATTGTATTTTTAATCCTTGTCTTTTTTATTATATTTACTTTGACTTTTAATTTTTTAAATAAAATATGGTATTACTTTCTAAAGTATTAATTCATATGTAATGTCTTAATCTTTTATTTTTGTGTTTGTAAAATTAAAATATATCCATTTAGTCAATTTGAGCACAATAAACTTTGTTGAATAAGTGATAAATTTGGTTGAAAACTTCTTTTTTGACTTTAACCAAATTGATAGTAAACATTCAGAAAAGTAATAATAAAAGAAGTGTATGGCAAATAATATATTAGTTATTGTAGCAAATTATGTTAACATCAAAGTTTTGTTGAATAGTCAATTGAAAACTACAACAGCATCATAGGATTTGACAGAAAACTGGGTGCTGTGTAATTGTTGGGGGAAAAAATCGTAATATTCAATAACAAAACATCATCTTATTGATGAATGAGGCTTTAATGGATCATAAAAGCTTAGTAATCATACAAAAAAACTCGGATAAATCTCTACAGAACTTAACAAGCCCTACCAAGACTTGTAATTCAGTTCAAATTTCAGTTGTAGGTACAGCAATTTCGATGTTGCTCTCATCTTCCTGAGAGAACCTCTATTCCTAAAAACACTTTTAAGTATAAAAAGAACATCGTATTTTTATTCATTTCAAGGCATGGACACTTTTCCAATAATAAATCGAAAAAGGGAAAAGAAAAAACATTTTCCATAAAGCTAAAATAGAATGCCACATGTGTAAAATGAAATTTTCTCATTTTCACTTGAAGAAAGAAAAGTCTCAATGTTGGATTACAATAAATCCAGCATTAAAATCTATCACTACACTTGTTTAGGTTCACAAATTACAACAGTTCTAATAGTAGGGTAATTTCATAGAGTGCTTTCCAAGAGGTCGAGCCCTTTCGTTAAATTATTACTTTTCAATAACTTCATGATTAAACCGTTTACTAAGAAAACTTAGTGGTCTCCACATAAATGTTTAGAAAGGTTAACCTCTTGGGATTGCACATCAATAAAATTACCCTAAGATGAGATATAAACTTATTAGCATTTACTCAAATTCTTCTTTTTTTTTCAGAATATTTACTGCAGTACAAAAAGTAGAAGTACCCTGCACTGATATTAAGTTGTTCAGCCACCACTAATTGGAGGTATTATGGCCAACTCATCTGCGTCTTTAACAATGCTTGACTCGGTTGTATACTCCTCATTCAGAGCCAAGACCATACACCCTCTGATTTCTTCCAAACCTGGAAACTTCACCACAAGCTTTTTCAAACAATCGTGAGTAGTACTTCCAGATGGCAACTCCAATGGCATCTCACTCAAGCCAGTGAGATCACGTGCTCTAGCAAAAAACAACACTTTTATCTTCACTAGAGAACTTCCGTTCTTGCTCCGAGTGTCATCTTCCTCCAAAATCTTAGTATCTCCTTCCATCAGAGATCACTTTTCAGCTTACAGCAAGTTGTTAGAGACAAACTAGTACTTGCAAGACAAGTTTCTGCAAACTGCAGAAAACTCAATGACAACACAGATCAATGTTTTTATTTATTTATTCCCTGCTAAAATAAATCGGAAACAATTCAACCAAAAACATATTTGGCTACTAAAAATATTAAAATGAATAATATCCTAGTCATCTAACTGAAAAAATCTATAGTGAACATGAAAACATGCTTCTTGAAGTGAATGCCAATGAAAATTGCCAAAGGAAATTTTAACTAAGGACCTGTCTTTACATCTTTCCTGTCCTTATATTTAGTGCTCTGCCAAGTATAGGGAATAGAAACTTATTGGGCAAAATGGTTTAGAATTAGTGGGGGGCAAACATTTAGTTATTTTATCATTATTGAATTCATTCCCTTTAAAGTTATGAGCAAAAGTACAACTGCTGTTCAGACTACAGAGTAATAATATGCAGAACCTGTGGACCAGCTTTTAAAGCAAAGTGGTATACTATACAATGATATGGAATAACGGGTAACCTAGCGCACAAAAGTTCCCATTTACCCAGGTCTTGGGCCTTGAGCAAAGAGAAAACCTGAGTGAAAAGAAGTCATAGTTGGAGGTCTTGGGAGATAGAAAACACGCAAGCGAAAAGAAGAAGCCATAGTTGGAAACCAGTAAGCGTAGAGAAAGCCAGATTGAAGAAGTAAAAAAAAAGGAAGAGAAATTGGTAGACAGATCCAAGAAGCGCAAAAAGAATGACGCAGAACCGCATGAGAGGGACAAGCCATTAAGAAGACCTTCTTGTTGAAAATATTATTTTATGCATCTGAATGTAAAATTGGATTGAAGGAGTAATTTTTGTGAATCTTTGTAAATCCTTTACATGGTTACAAGGTGCTTGTAAAAATGTACGAACCATAAATTTTGTCTTACAATGTTCAAGGTGGGTTTGTCAATGTGCTGCATAATTCTAGTTTAGTTTACCATTCAAATCATTGAAGTGTAAATGCAATTTCAGATCACAAGTTGATTACACTAAGATACTTGATTTCCACTTAACAATCTACTTTATTAAAAAATAGCAATTCACATCAATACATAACATCTTTCAATTGTAATTTAAAAATATTCATGAAGGCCGCAGGACAAGAGTCCTAGGCAGCGGCGCCACCGGCTGTTTATGAAAATTTCACATCAAAGAAGGATTCACAATTTTGAAACTAAAGAACTTATTGAAGAGCACAAAGTATAGTTGATGTACTTTAAGAGAAGCATGAATGAAATAAAAACTGACCTGGAAAACGTTCGCTAAGGTGAGGAATGATGCGTTGAAGTTGTGAGGCTCAGCGCTACCACAGTGCGAAGTAATCTTCAATGGCTTCGCTAGGGTTTCTCTCTTTCTTTCTCTTCTGCGTAGCGTAACGTTGGCGAATGAACGGAAACAAACAAAATACAGTGATTGCCTTTGCCCCTGCCACAGACTCCGGCCAAGAACCAAAGCTTTATTAATGGGCTTCTACTTTGGGCCAATCATCTTTTAACTTACTTACGTACCACTTTCATACCTCCTTTTTGCACCCCTAAATGTAGAGGAATTATTAAAATATAATTTGTCCGTCGTTTAAATAAAAAATCTCATTCTTTTTTAAATACATTGAAGATATTTTAGAAAATTTAGAATAGTCTATCCAAAAGCCGTAATTTACGAATTAGGTACTTAAGAATGGTTTTTCTAGAATTATAATATTTTTAGATTATGTAATAAGAATCTATATTATAAAATCACTTAATACGGGAAACTTTAGCATTACACAATAAAATATAATGGAATTATAATGTAAAGTTTTGATGGTTTAACACTCCTGTATGTTTAAAATGGCACTTGAGTTCGAGTCTCTAACGCAAGCAACACATTATACAGTAAATGTTGTCCAACGGTTACAATATGTAGACTCAAACTTTACTTAAAAAAGTTACACTGAATTGGAAAAAAGCACAAAATTTTAAAAATGAAAGCTCTACTTGTTTTAGATTTATAGAACAATCAACATAACACAATCTCAGTTAATGTAGCTCAACTTAATATATAAGTGGTGACAGAAACAAGAACTATGCATAAATAGCACTGGTTTCGACAAAAATATGGGTCAAGAACTAAAATAAGACGAGGTTCACAGTTAAATTGAAGGCTCATATCTAACACTTCTAAAATAGAAAAGATCCAAATCTGACATCCAAACGGGTTATGATCGTAATCAAGTGTATTACCAAAACCATAACACAACATGCAAGTTCAAATGATTTATGGGTAAAAATTTGAAGCAACCTCACATTGATGTTGTAGAAAACCAGTTAGTTGGCTTGATGTTAAGACAAATAAATCGCAGTCTACGACTCAAATATAACAAGAATGATTGAAAACTATCGCAATGAGACAACTCCATAAAATTGATGCATGAGAGCCTCAAACCTCGAACACTTTAACTCTGACCTACAAACCAACCTTCAATAAAATAATTTGAAATTCTCTTCACATGCTATCATCCTTATCCTCAACTTCAATTAATTATAAATACAGTCAGCCCCAGGTAAAACAAGTACATAAACAAGATAATTATATTAACAGACACAATAACAGAAACATCAATAACCATTACCTCCCTCTTTTTCTAAAACAAAAGACCAAACCATTCATCAAACATCTTACAAGCATACACACCCCTATTCCCATAAAAATTACTTAGACAAACAACTTCACAAATATAATCCATTTATCATGCAACAAGACAATAGAACAATAATAAGAAACAAATTAGGCACGAAGTCTAAAACATTAAATTAGGCATCTTATGTTTCAAAAAGTACGAAATGGCCCTTACAGAAACTGGCTCAGATTATTGAAATAAAACTGCCTAATTCCCAATCCCTAGTGGCCCCCATCCCTCTCATAACAAGACACTTTTCTCTTTCCACCTCTCCTGTTATTTATAGGCAATCTGCCTAAATTCCTCGCTATCTCAGCCAAAAAAAAAAACAAATGATATTAACAATTAACAAACAAACTGACACTCCAAACAGCCCCTAAATCAAGCTCCTGGCCAATAACATTTATCTATCACATCAGTAATTCCAGGTTCTTATTATCTGTTCGAAGTAAAAATGAACTGTCTTCAGCCTTCACGTGTTACATTATTGTTATGATATTGGATATATTCAAATCTGCAGAAACTCCATGCAAACTGCTACAGTTATTCAATACACACAAACTCATAAGAAGAAAACAACTAATTTTGAAAGGATTTGTTTCAGGTCTGAATTATACAGTATGCTCTGAATGTTCAATTTTACTTGTTACTCTAGTTGTTCTGATGACCACCAAGTTCTGTAATTAAATAGTTAGTGTGCTCTGAATTATACAGTGTGCTCTGAATGTTCAATTTTACTTGTTACTCTGGTTGTTCTGATGACCACCAGGTTTTGTAATTAAGTAGTTAGCATTGGTTATTCTTTCATAACAACTGAAAGGAAGTTTACCTGATTCAGTGTTGGAATGCTAAAATAGAATATGATTTGGTTTATATATCAAGCCTTTCGTTTAGAATATTAGCAAACAAAAAAAATATTTGATTTTACAAATTTGCATTTCAACGTTTTAGTTTTAGCAATCTCGTAAAATATGGTGAGATTTTGACACCCATAACATAGAGTCATGGGGCCTAGACAAAGTGACATGACATGTTTGCTAAAAAGTGGTCACATAGATCAGTAATAACCATAATCCAATGAAAAAGCTTTTGTTTGAAGCTTTCCGGTTGGAGAACATTAAGCAGTGTAACTTCAACCTTCCAAGGAAAAGATAATGGTTGAAGATAATGAAAAGGGTATCACGATCGTACATTACACACAATTATTATACAAATTTTATACAGGCAGCATATATGATTAGAAAATAGAAAACCATTTTTCTGAGTGAGAGAAGGAAATCTAGGTCATACAACCACATATCTATAATCTATCATGCTTCCTCCATATGCCGCAATACCAACTACCATATGTATATGATGGATTTTTTACTGGCCTTCACAATCTGCCATCTAGTACACTAATCTTATGAACACAGTGTCAGAGTCCAGTTTCTATAGTTCACTTCTGCTAACTTTTCCAATGAGTTATAGCACGAGGTATGAATCAATCTCACACCAAAAATCTGTACTAATCAAATGTTGATGTAATAATAATTCCACATAAATGAAACAGAGTGTTTACTCTTCAAACGGAACAACAAAAACCAAACTGGGAAACCTATAAATCAATATGAGAAACTGAATAAACAAAAACCAAAACCAAAGATCGAAATCCAACATGAACATGAAAACCCTAAATTAAACGAGAAAATAAACGAACCTGGAGAGAGAAAATGACGTTGGCGAAAGGGATCGTTCGTGAGAAAAAGATGATTTACTCTGTCAAATTATCTTATCCAAACACGCCGTTAAGTTATGTTATAACTTTTTCGTAAATAAATATACATTATTTTTATTTATGTAGTTTTATTTATATTATATAAAAAATTAAATTTATTATTTATCGTATTGTATCAAAATTGTGTTGTAATAAAAAATATTTAATTATATACAATTAATGATTATAAACACTTACCTCGTAATTGTTGGTTAAATACGAATAATTGTTTAAACCAAAAAACATTAGTTAGGATTGTTAAATGGAATAAAGTATGATAGTATATTAAAATTTTAAGTGGATAACATATTTTTAAAACGACACGAGATTTGTCTAATTTAGATATATGTTAAAAAAACAGAGTAGTTTATTGTGTTTTAAATTTTCATGAATAAAAAAAGTATTAATTAACAAGAAGTAGGGATAATGGAGATTTCTACCTGCAAACCCCAAGCCCAATGTTTTCTTCTTGCACCCACCCAATGTTTTCTTCCTGCATTTCATAGGTGAAATGACTTATTACCCTTTATTAAAAAATATGTAAAATCCTAATTTCATTTCAAGTTTTTCTAGGTCATTGTGCACGTCTATAGGTTTCATCGTGTGTGAGAAGCACCAACTTCTTCACCTCCATTGCGTCCATCCTAATACAAAATTATATTATTAATTGTATAATTTATAATATAAAACTATATTAATGATTATGTAATTTGGAATGCAACCTGGATCGTGGATTGTCTTCAAAATTTGCATTATATATTGTATAATCTGAAATGTAGTTTTATTCCAGATTATCTTCTAAATTTGTATTATAGATTGTACAATCAAAAATATAATTTTGTATTACAGATTATACAATCCATAATGTAATTTGTATTATACATTGTCTTCTAAATTTACATTATGAATTATACAATCTGATATGTAAACTTGCATTATAAATTATACAATCTAAAATGTAATTTACATTTTGGATTTTCTTCTAAATTTGCATTACAAATCCAATATATAAATTTGCTTTATGAATTGTACAATTTAAAATGTATATTTACATTTTGAATTGTACAATCCATAATGTATCTTTGCATTATGAAATCCAAAATGTATCTTTGCATTCTGAATTGTAGAATCCATTATGCAAATTTACATTCCATATTGGACAATTTGGAATGTGTAAAATTTATATTTTTGAATTTCGTATTGTGTAATCCGTAATGGAGCTCTAAGGAGCAACTTTGAGTTAAAAGATTTTTTACCTCAAGTAAAGGAAGTTAGTAATTTTAGAGTTTGTTATCTTGTTCATTTGTGTATATGTTGATCTTGGATGGAATGGTTGGATTGTTTGATTTTAAATTTCTTGATTTAGTTTAATATGTACTAAACATTGTTGAGTTAAAATTTGGATATGAATTGTGAAACATTGAGGGTGGATATATGAGTTTGTATGATTGGCTTTTAACTGGCCATTTTAAACTAAGTTAGTAATGATTTTGATTGAGATAATGGATAAAAATGCTCATTAAAGCCAATGGTATAATATGATATTCATATTTCTTTTCTGGTTTTTTTGTAGATTTGTTGGCAAGCCAAACCTCCATTAAACTAGCATTAAAAATAGGATCACAGAGAGCTTCAAAACCTTTCAATCACTAGGTCAGTCAGATCTTACATGGTGAGTTTAATTTAAACAATCTCCTAGAACCTAAGTCACTGGACGAGTGAATGAATCATGGAGCGAGAGTAAATTTCGGAAATGGTAGAGAGGCAAGAGAGGTTTGGTCATTGAGCGAGTCTAATTTCGCTGGAAAAATTTATATGTTTTTGGTTTTAGGCCTTGACTCATTGGACAAGTCACCTATTCGTTGAGCAAGTATATCCCCAATGGTAACTCGCTAAACGAGCAAGTGAATTTGCTGAGTGGGTTTGTGATTGTTTAAAAAGAGGTATGTTTGAAATATGGAAATTTTAATGAGAATTATCAATGTTATGGAATGGTTATGGTTTTAAGTGGTTGAAAGTATATTGAAACAATGAAATAATTGGTATTGAGATGTTGGGTGCATTATATGGATATGGTACTTCCTAAGGAGGAATGTCATATTGGTTAGTCTAGTGTTATGCATTGAGTAATGGTCCATATCGTGAAGTCAAGATAATTTTACTAAACACACCGACTTATATAGAGAATAGAGTTTATGTAATGAGAGTTAAAAGAGATTCCTATAGCAGAATTTAGGGTGAGAGACACCACTTATGACAATGCTATAAGTGAGTTAACCTCGTTATGAGAGTTTGAGACCTAGTAAATTTGGATCGATCTTAACATTTTATTTCATGATCACATGACAAGTGTATAACTTCATGAATATTCGGTTCAATGCATAAATATTTTTTAAATTGAGTCTATAATATATAATATATTATAGTAAGAGTTATAAAATTGAGAATGTATGTTATATGAATAAAGTGAGAATTGATATTTTTGTTTAAATATTATGGTTTTATAACATGTGGTATTATTAGTAGTTTTATATGTATATAGATGTTTTATGTGGTGTGACACATTCACACCGAAATTTGTGATATTCACCTAGAAACAACGTACTCTAAATTAGGATATTACATAATAATACATTTGGATGTTACATTATACATTTGTGACAGTTCATTTATCTAAATCAGCTTAATTAACTAATTAAAATTAATTAGGTCTCTTTCATCTTAATTTATGAGATAATTTAATAATTAGAGAAAATTAAGAAAGTCTAAATTATTGTTAAGATGTTTATTTCAAATAAAATATATTTATACAATCTTATATTAATCACAAATACACAAAATATCATATGGAAGTCTTAAAACGAAATAGATAACATGTTATAAAAGAAAATAAAGCTTATTCAAAAACTACTTCATTAAAGAAAGTACGTAAAATACTCTTAACATTTTTTTGAAAAGAATAATACAAATATAACTGAAAGATGTTTTTATGAAATAAATTACTTAGTAATTAAAATTAAAATTTATATACTAGCAATAAATTTTAGCACTTTTTAAATTTATCTTTCCTAAACATTTTGTATTACCTTTATTATCATATACTAGGTTCTAAGATAAATATAGTATCATAAATATAATATCATATGAAATAAAAATATTATGTTAAGATACATTTTAATTAGTTTTAAACCATTCAAAATGAAATACAATAAAATTTGTAGTTTTTATGAAATTATTAGTGTTTGGTTGACCAGTCGTTGGTCCAATTTCCAATAGATTCTCTTTCCAACTACAGTACTATACTAGCATAATAATTTTCTGCACTTCAAAATTAAAATCATTAAATCTCGCAGGAAATAAATGCATATTCGGAATAAATTCGAAGCAAATTTTTTGAGTATATTTAGCTTAAATTGAATTAAGGAATGACAATATTGTATAAATAAATTAACTTTATTTTGGTATGATAATTTTTTGTTAAAATTTAATAATAAATTATATAGAATTGTAGATTATCATAAAAATAATTATTATAGTCATATGTATGATTTTTTTAAAGGTTTAATAAAAATATTTTTTTGAAAAAAGTATTTGTTATAATTGGAATAATCCCTTTAAATTAATTCAGAATCCGTATTCAATTATTTCAATAAGTTAAACAATTGAATATAAATTTTGAAATATTAAATTTAAATTATATTGGATTGATTGAATTAGGCCTAATGCTACTCATTCTTTTCTTGTGAGAACTTTTCTCTTTTTCTTTTCAATTACAAAGATTTTTTCTTATATTTACTCAAAAAATACTAATTTTTTTCTCGGCCTAAATAATATTTTTCTTCATGTAATCTAACACCTTTTTCTATTTTCGTTTTTCTTTTTCGTAATTTTTAGCCTTACTTCTTAATATTGTCAAATGTTTATTTTAAGAAAACATTTAATAACTTTACTAATAACAATATGCTACTAATTTAAATCTTAAAATCTACACTTTGTTAACACTCTAGAAGATATTTTAACAATAACTAATGTAAAGGAACAAAATAAAATAATTAAAAAGATGACATTAAATAAAAGAGCAGACTAAAATAAGGAAATGTTATTTTACATAGATAAAAAGATATTTAAGATTTAAACACAGTACATAAATTCAAATAAAATAAAACATTTTGATCTAAAAATAAAAACGAATATAATTCAAATAAGTTGAAAAAAAAACTATCTCATTTAAAATTGAAGTTATTTGAATATGTTGAACAAATTACATTACTCTTCTTTTAGTTGATAAAATGACTCAGGTTGTGATGTTATTTGAAAAATATAAATACATAATAATATTATAATATAAAGTTCAATTACTCAATTATTGATTATAAATTTGTTTGGAAAACATTAATTGATGAATTTTGAAACTTAAAATCGGTGAGGTGTGAAGAAAACTTTGATGTTTGTGCCATTGACAACTTTAACTGCAGGTGTTTTGATTTACAGCATGTGAAGATACAGAGCCAAGTGAATAAGACAAAATGAAAATTGCACTATACTGCATTAAACTATTACCATTGATTCTGCCATGAAAAGAAATAATAGTATTGAAATACTACACCATACTTGTTTTCATTAATTGTTATGTGTGCATTTGTTTTGGCAGAGAAAACAATATTATATGATCAATTCAAACTTGGGAGAATCAACCCCCATGTTAGATACTCTGCACATCTTCATAAAGGAGAGAGAAAAGGGTACCCTGGACTTTGACAAGGGCCATTACTTCTCTTCCTTTCAAAGGGTACCCTGAAGTTGAAGTTGAAGTTCAAGCAGAGACACAGAGAAGTAAAGGGCATTGAAAGTTTTGTTTTTTCAGCAAAAAAATGGTAGAAAAATGAGGTAACTTCATTGTTTTCAGAGCAGAAGTGTTAGCATTATCATACAAAAAAATGATTGGCTTAGTGATGTGAGAGTGACTTACATTTTCTGTGCTGATATTGTTGCTGTTTCCTTGCCACAACAGTAGTTGCGTGGCCAAACTGGAAGCTGAAACTCATCTCCCCACTTTCACATTCAAGCAAACACCTTGGATGCTTCACAACTCACACCACAACAATCAGTACAACTGCTATTGTTGTAGTACAACACACAGCTTCAGATGCTAAAATCCAAGTGATGAGTTTGTTTACCACATGCAGAACTCTTGTGTCTTAGCCTTTTACTGTTGGATTGCATTTATGTTTCCAGGACCAAACAAATGCTGTAGGGTCACAATCAGTGCCACACAGATACATTATTCAGGTCTTGGGTACTCTAGCAGCAAATAATAGGTTTTTTAAGACCTACCATGCCCCACAAAGACAATAGAAGAGCCTTTGCTAATTATTAAGAAACAAATGTTGCAGAGTGTAGAGTGTAGAGTAATATGCTATGTATATCCATGGTGAGATCTAGCCTAAAGGTCACTGCAACTGCCTTTGTTAGCCATCTTTGAAGAGTTTTTATTCATGGAAAGTGAAAGAGAGGACAACAACAAAGGCACTGATTCAACACACGCTGCCATCTCTAGCACACTTAAAATTAAGATTGTGAGCTGCAGCAAAAGTGGGGAGAGTTTAGACAACTCAAACTTACCCTCACCAAACATAAACAATGGCATAGAGTCATCACCTTATGGTTCTCCTCTTGTGTCACCACCTTCATCAGCATTTGTTTCTGCATTGCAGTCTCCATATATATCTCCAAGGGCCATTATTCCAGACCCACCTAATGGATCTCCTTTGGAAAACCAACCAGAACTACTAACAATAGCCACTTCCACCACCAACCCTTCCACCCCTGAAGATGTGCCTAGCAGTTCCTACACTCCCCCTTCTGATCAATATGAGTTCTCTGATGACGCTGCTGACACAAGGCTCAAGTATGTGACATGTGTTCCTGAACCGGCTCCTCCACGCATTTCATTCTCATTTCCAGTCCCTAGAATTTCCTTTGCAAAAGGCCCTATCTCACCTGCAACCAATGCCAAACTCAGAAGCTGTGATGTCTATATTGGGTTTCATGGCCAGAATCCCAACTTGGTGCGCTTCTGCAGGTGGCTCAAGTCTGAGCTTGAGCTTCAAGGGATCGATTGCATGCTTGCTGACAGAGCAAAGTACTCAGACAGTCAGAGTCATGAGATTGCTGATGGAGTCATTTGCTCAGTGGCTTTTGGAGTGGTGGTTGTTACAAGTTCCAGCTTCCTCAACCATTTTAGCATGGAGGAGGTGAGATTCTTTGCTCAAAAGAAGAACTTGATTCCCCTCTTGTTTGACACGGGACCTGCAGAAATTATGGCTCTTCTCAACTGCAAATCAATTGACAAAGAATGTAAAGAGGCAATAGATGGACTTATGAAGTGCAATGAATTCAATCTAGAAGCCAATGATGGTAATTGGCGAAGCTGCATAGCGAAAGCTGCTGGTATTTTAAGAGCAAGACTTGGTAGGAAGAATGCTGAGCAGAAGGATAATGTACAAGGACTTGAGAACTTACCCTTTCCAAGGAACACGTACTTTGTAGGAAGAGAGAAGGAGATTATGGAGATTGAGGGTCTTTTTTTCGGTCGAGGGAATGGCATGGAACAAGTCCAAGATCATTGTAAGGCATTCACCAAAGGAGAAGCTAGTGGAAGTGGACAATCTGAAGGCCTTGCAGATGAGGAAAGTGAACCAGTGATAGCTAGGTGTGGGAGGTATATCAGTCTAGAAATGGGGAGAAGCAAAGAACCAACTTTAGAGGCTTGGGTTGAACCGATCATGGGAAACAACTCTTTGAAGAGGTTGAAGAATAAGAAATCAAAGAGTGGAAACTACAAGAGCGTGTGCAGCAGTGTGATTTGCATTAATGGGGTTTCTGGGATTGGAAAGTCAGAGCTGGCACTAGAATTTGCTCATAGATATCACCAGAGGTACAAAATGGTCTTGTGGGTTGGTGGTGAAGCCAGGTATCTGAGGCAGAACTTATTGAACTTGTCTCTCAATTTGGGATTGGATGTTGGTGCTGATTCTGAAATGGAAAGGGGTAGGATTCGTAGCTTTGAGGATCAAGAATTTGAGGCATTCAAGAGAGTGAAGAGGGAACTGTTTGGTGAGACTCCTTACTTGCTGATAATTGACAATCTTGAGACAGAAGAGGAATGGTGGGAAGGGAAGGATCTGTATGACTTGATACCAAGAAACACAGGAGGAACACATGTGATCGTTACTACAAGATTGTCCAAAGTAATGAGCTATGATACGATTCAGCTTCCACCTTTGCCATTATCTGATGCAATGATTCTGATGATAGGAAGAAAGAGGAAAGAGTATTCGGCAGATGAGATAGACCTGCTTGAAAAAATCAATGAGAAACTTGGAAGGTTGAGCTTTGGTTTGTGGATGATTGGTTCACTGCTGGCTGAACTTTCAATAGGCCCTTCTTGTCTCTATGAGGCCATTAACCAGGTGCCACTGGATGAAGATTCAAACTCCTGCTATATGAGCATTGCAGAAGGGCAATGGTGCAAGAGCAACCCTTTTCTCATGAAGACCCTTCTCTTTTGTTTGGAAACTTTGGAGAAAACTAAAGCTAAAGGGAACCTCTTGGCCATAAGAATGCTCCTTGTAAGTGGCTGGTTTTCCCCTTCTCCCATTTCAGCCAGTTTATTAGCCAATGCAGCAAAGAGTATTCCTACAGTGGAAAACCGTCTCAAAAAGTGGACCAAATCTCTGAGCCTAACAAGTTGTTTATCACCACGGACATGGAAAAATGAAGAAGAATCAGCAATGATTCTTGTGAAAATGGGACTGGCTAGAAGGGCTAATCACCATGATGGATGTTGGCTTCATTTCCACCCCATAACACAAGCATTTGCCAAAAGAAAAGGTGGTTTGCAATATGCCAAAGCTGCAATTCAAGGAGTGAGGAAAATGGGAAGCCAAGTTAACTCAGATCATTTGTGGACCTCAGCTTTTCTTGTTTTTGGGTTCAAATCTGAGCCTCCTCTGGTGCAGCTGAAGGCAATTGACATGGTTTTGTACATCAAGAGAACAGCTCTTCCTCTAGCAATTCAAGCCTTCACCTCTTTCTCAAGATGCAACTCATCCTTGGAGCTCTTGAGGGTGTGCACCAATGCTCTTGAGGAAGTTGAGAAATCTTTTGTGTCTCAAATCCAAGATTGGTCTTCCCATGGTTCAGTTTGTTGGAAAAGGAGACTCCAAAGAGGCCAAAAAGTAGATGAATATGTGTGGCAGGATGTGACCTTGTTGAAGGCAACACTGCTGGAGACAAGAGCAAAGTTGCTAGCAAGAGGGGGGCATCTAGACAGTGCCAAGGAACTGTGCAGAACATGCATCAGTATCAGAACTGTGATGCTTGGCCATAACCATGCACAGACCTTGGCTGCTCAAGACACATTGGCAAGGTTGGTGAGAATGAGGAGTAAGATATGATGATGAGAGTGTGTTTGTTGTGTCATCACTTTTACTGTTAAAACTTCATACAAACAACACCTTCAGTGAAGTTGTGTAAATGTTGAATTTAGATTTTCTAATGGTTTTTTCTATGGTGTTTCTATGATGTACCTTTCTTTGAAATACACTAATAGACACTGATTTTAATGTTTTAAAGTATATTAAAAAAAATTTAATATATTAACATCAATGTACTTTTAATATTCAATAAAAAAAATGACACCACAAAATTAGTAGAGAATTTGAACATGTAGCAATAAACATCACTGTGTATGAATGTACTAATGTTCCTTGTGAACCTCAAAAAACAACCATTACTGTGGCAAATTGTTGTTCTTTGTTAGAGGCATTTACTGTAATGTTTGGAGAATCTGATAGTTGTTTTGAAGCACTATTACATTAAATTTTGAAAGTGAAAAAATGCAGAGTATGTCCCTCAAACTGTTGTCTTACAACCACTTTAATCCAAAATTTTAAACTGTAGTTTTTCTTTTAGTTTAATTATTTTAATTTCATTTTTACTTTCAATTATAATATTTTTTATATTGTGTATTTTACTATTACTATATTTAAAAAAAAATCTTAAATTTTAAATAAATAAAAATGACATTTGTTTTAAGTAAAAATCATACTTTCAAAGTACTAAAAAAATAATAAATAATGTAAATAGTGCAATGGTTGCAATATTAGAAGTATTGAAAATAGCAATAAAATAAAATTTTCATCTATGAATATCAATAACTTGAAGTATAATGTTTGAATAATAAAATAAATAAATATCATAAATGATATAATAGTTAAATTAAGCAATATAGTATAAAAATAACCACGAAAGACGATTAAAATTAGAAAAAAAACACACATATTATTTATTATATATACACTGTGGGAATAATAAATATTATAAATAGTATAAAAGTGAAAAGTGAAAAGGATTGTGTAATATAGAAATATCAAAAAGAATTAAAAATAAATAAATTTATTATCTTACATGATCAGTATGCCATCAATAAATGGATAAAATAAAATAAAATTCTACAAGAAGAAAAAATGATAGCATTTTACCTTATGAATAAAATTATATTATTTGTACAAGTTAGAAATGTTATATTCACGTAGTAATTAAAATGACTTTCAATTTTCACCTTAATTTATTTTTAACTAAAAAATTAAAGAACTCCAAAGAATGAAAAATGTTCATCAAACATTATTTATGAAAATAATTTTTAATATTAGTCACATGAATATTATTCTAAATATTATTAAATCTGCTTAAGAACAAAAAATTTTTTGCATGGCCAAGAGGAGAATGTATATATTGTACATATAATGGTCAAGTTAATCTGTTTGTTTAATTTAAAAGTTTTTCATAAAATAAGTAGATTTTTATTTTTTGCTTTTGTTTGTCTATTTTTTTTTAAATAAACCGTTTTTTCTTTTCTTTTAAAAAGCAAATCATAAATAATATTTTAACAAATAGTTATTTTAAATTTAACCAAATGACTCTGTATCTATTTAAAAATAATTTTCACCAGACAAACCAATCTATTTATACTTTCACTCATCTATCCCATTTCACTTCAACAAAATAAAACATTAAAAAAATTATAAATTTTAAATTATAATGCTAATGTTGTATAATTAATTTAAAATTTTAACTTTCATAGTTTGTCAGAAAATTAAATTAAGAAGTACTATTTTAAAAATTAATTAAAAAACTATCATTTAAGTATAATTCATATTTTATGGTTATCTTCCGGTACACCATAGATTCTTACACCTCTATATATGCCATTATATGGTTATACCTCCATAAATTTCTTCTTATATCTCCAAAAATAAATAAATATATATAATCTCGAAATGTAAAATTTACATTCTAAAATGTATAATTCAGATATATTTTTATTTTGTATTCAGAATCCAAAATATAATCTTTTGTAATTTAAAGCACAATGAGACATTGTATTTCGAAATGTACAATTATTTATTTATATTTCTGAAATACATTTTTTTATTTTATATTTTGAAATGTAAAATACATAATACAAAATATATATATATATATATATATA
>Ga0214545_1002481_pt1 | contig 35497 bp, 33 predicted proteins | sample CNSS4metaG_FD_160064 | JGI IMG/M metagenome (GOLD analysis project Ga0214545, IMG submission 160064) | Root nodule microbial communities from cowpea collected in UCLA plant growth center, Los Angeles, California, USA - CNSS4 | ecosystem: Host-associated > Plants > Roots > Nodule | place: USA...
ATAAAAGAAAATTTTTTTTTTTTTTTTTTTTTTTTAGTGAATACATTAGAAAGTGAGTTTGGTAGAATAAAAGAAAAAGATTTTTGAATTTTCTTAATGGAAACATTAAAGAGTGGGTGAGGTGAAATAGAGGAAAAAAAGGGAAAAAATACAAATTTTGGTAGGATTGTGGAATCTCCTTGTGTTAGAATAAAAAAATAGGACAAAGAGTTTAGGAGGAGGAATAGTTTGGTAGAAAGTGTGTAGAAACAGTGGAGATGCAACTCTTTTTTGAAAACTCTTTACGTGCAACAGAAACTATGTGAGGGAAGGTAAAAATAGAGGTCATGGGAGCTAACATTTTTCCTTATTATGTGATTACGAGTAGAGAAATGTCTAAATTTGAGAATATGGAATGGTAAGCGTGTTTTGTTGGTGATTATAAAATGATAAATGTTTTTTAAGTAGTGAATCCATGTTGGAATTATGAGATGCATTTTGGTTAAAGTTTTGGTGTAAGGGAAGTTAATTGTCTTGCTTTCTTGTTTCTATTTCTAAGTTATATTATATCGAAAAAATCTCGAGTTCTACTTTGTTAATCGTTAGATCATGTTGAAATTTTCACAGCTAGTTCCAGTAACATGGTTCTTCACTTTGAGTATTGAAATTGTCAATTAGAAGTATGTGGTTGGAGAAATCCACAATTTTAAGGCGTTGAGGAAAGAGAAAATGACAACAAGAAATTCAAACATGAAATGTGGCTAAAAAGAACAAAGAAGAAATTAAAGAGCAATATCATTAGAGGCTCACAAGAGGAAAATTCAAAGCATTAGAAGAAAAAATTAAAGGAATTGTAAGTAAATAAATAAATAGGAACATCTGAGAGGATTAGAACTTGAGAGAAGGAACTTGAGAAAGGTATGATAAATCTAGAAACTAGGAGGATTCCAAGTTTCTAGATGCATTCACCCACCTTAGGCTCCCTTTCAATGTAGCTAGTCACTTTCTCCTTCCTTTAAGCTCCCTTTCAATGTACCTAGATTCTTTTTCCTTCCCCTCCCATCCATTATATCCCTTAATTTCAAGGGATTAATTTAGATAAGCATGATTAGAGAAGTTAACTCTTGATTAGCAAAGTTAACTCTATAAATCATCCTTAGGACAAGCTCCTCACCCCGATTTTCTCCCTTTTATAAATACATATATTTTGAGCGAATGCATAAGAAGTCTCTTTGAAAGCATTTTAAAGTTGAAGTTTTCTCTTCTCTTACTTTGGGTTCTTATCTTGGAAAGTTTTTTCAAGTGGTGAATCATCATGCACTTATCCTTTAGTTCTTGAATTGAAGGTGGCATGTTCTTTCCATTCTCTCCCTTAATCCATTTTTTATTTCATTTCTTTATTTGTTAGTGTTTTCTACTTCATATTCTAGTCTATCCCATGGTGCTTCTTGTTTCTTCTTTTGCTTCCACCACTAATGGACCTTCAAGCATTGGTTTTGTCTTACCAAGACCTTGAAGGACTTATCTAGATCCTGCCAACCGTGATTAATGTCTTCCTTTGTTGTTCTTGATCTGGTCAAATGATGAACATGTTGCTATCCATATATGTTGTGTTTTTCTTCATTAGTTTACTCCATTAATCAAGTCATTCTATCCAATTCTTGCATATTATGCCAAAATTTGTTTTTTAGGAAAATGGGTATGATGTTGATGCTTGGTTAATTTTGTATGCTTTTGTCCTTATGTTTCTTTTTTAGTCTATGTATTGTTTTCTAGAGTTGTTAAAGTGTTAAATCCCTTTTGAAAGTTTTTCCAAAAATATACATGTTTGTAAGATGATTTGAGACTCACGAACACATATGCAAGTGTTGAATCTCTTTTCTCTTGTGGTAGTTTTGTAGTAATTGTTTTAAGCAAATTACCAACCAAATATAATAAAATCTTCATGAGACATGCTAATCTGAATATCAAACCATATTTGACCAAGAAAAAAATTGAAGAACAAAAAAGAAGCAAAAATAACAAAAAAAAGTCAAGTAAAAAGTGTGTAGTTCATGATTAGTTTGTCCTAGTTTCTTGAAACAATTTGCTATTTGACTTCATAAGGAGATTAAACACATTGACATTCTAGACAGAAGGATGAAAAAGAAGGACCATCAGGCTCTCACTGAACTATTGATACAGTGGAAGCATACAAGTCCTGAGGATGCAACGTGGTATGAGTTGTTTTAGTTGAAGCAGCAATTTCCAAATATCAAATGGAATGAAGTCCTAAGGAGCAGTGAAGAACAACGGGCATTGAGGGATCGACCTTTACAAGAGGGGGACAATGTTATAATTGGGAATGTGTATTATTCTATTATGTAGAGTTATAGACAATTAGGAACGTTGAGGTGTTAGTTATGTATAAAACAAATAAATAAGACCTTGATGTGTTGTAACCGTTATGCAAAAATGAAATTGTGAGGAATGTTTTTATTACCTGATTGTGTGAATGTATAATGAATGAGAACAGAGTGTATTAACAGTATTATTTGGATCGTAGTTAGAGGATGAGAAAAGATTGATATGTTATCAATCTTTAACACCAAACTCTCACTCTCATCACGCTATTGACTTTAAAGAAGAAAACAGGTTCAATAACAAAATATCAAACATATCTAATATTTGTAAAACTTTATCCATAAGAATTTAAATAATGAGAGACATAGTGGAAGGGATTCGAGAATGAGCAAGGAAGAGCATAAGAATCGAGAATGAGAGTCTACTCCATATTGTCTTCCCTATTTCTTATTATATATTTGATTATAATTTATGCTTCCTACTTCTCGTCGGTGGCAATTTAGGAATATGAATTGAATTGCAGCGTGGAACTGCTTTTTTTTGTTTTAATTGAATTCCTCCCTTTAGAATCTTTTAGTAATCAGAATCTTGCCTAGGACTAATCACTCTAGACATATATGAATCAATTAAACAATGACCATACCATAGTTAATAGATGCATAACATAATGAAGTTTAGAAACGATGCATGATCAATCATGCTTTCTAAACTTCTAACTGAATTAATACACACCACGGATACTCCAACATGAATCCCTATCTTATCAATCAACAAGTTCATTTGGGGGAGAAAATATTATCGATTCATGACCAACAAATATTCAAAAAATTCAGAGAAAAAATTTACAGTTTTAGTTTAATATAGATTTCCTAAATTCTGGTAAATATATCTAATCCTTTGGACAGAATATCTAGACTCATTCATTGTAGCTTGGCCTTTAGCATATTTTAAACGCAGCACGACGCCTCCAAACTATAATATCCATCAATTATTTAACCAAGACATTAGAACAGATACCACTAATTTAAAAACAAATGACAAGATCCAACACAAAGTAGACATTAGAAGGGACACCTTTATCCATTTGATTTAAAAACAAAAGTCAGAGAACATCATGTGCACCTTCAAAAGAGTTATTCATATTTCAACATCTACTTTATGCAGTGAGGTAAACATTAGTGACAAAATTTGACATCAATGGTGAAGGGATGTTATAACGAGGAAAGGGGGAACAAAATGCACTAGTAAATTCCAATTTCGAAAATAGCTAGAGTTTGATATTCCGGCCAAAAGTCCTTTCGAGGTCACTAATAACTGTCAAACCCTGTCAGCCACGTTAACCACTAAATAGGCAGAGACTAAAAAAGGTTGCTATAAATACGTTGGAGACCATTAAGTAAACAAAATTCTGGAAGGAGTAAAATCGGATACTCACTTAAATGTCAAAAACATATGTACTCCTTTTACTAAAAAAAAAAAAAAAAAACATGCAATTTTTCTTAAACAAACTAGTCTCATGCAAATATCAGTCAAGGTCAAGATTAAACTGGTGAAACAATAATTACCTTTACCGATTCTAGGAATTGACAAAAGTAATTGCCAGTAAAGTTATGAGTACAGCTAGTGTTGTGCTTAAAAATGTGGAAACACGTCAAAAATGGTAAGAAAAGAGTGATGGTTTGAGGATGCAAGCTGAGGATCCATTGAAATGAGGAAGTTAAAAGACTAAACTCCCTCCTAATCAGAATAATAGCAAGTTAGCAACAGGCTCATAACAACACATTTTTAAGTATTTTGATAGCCTGTATTCACAACAAACCGTGAGAATTTCAGCAATTAGTGCCAAGCCTTGTAATATAAATGTCCCTGAACAAAATTGACATTATTTAATCACCAACCTCCGGCATTACAAAACAAAATTTGAAAGCGGTGTAGAAATGATTTGGTCCTATGCTTTAGAGGCCCATACCAGAGCAATTTCAAAATACGCCAAAAATCAAACTATAACAGAAGGAAAAACAAAATCAACAACAAATTTGATTAAACTAATTCCCATAAACCAACATAAAGTTGGACATTAACAAAAAGAGTTGTTTGATATGACATCATTTCAGAGGAATAAACCTAGAGGAGTGGGTGGCACCTATACCAGGCCTTCCATGCTTAACCGGCTTGTAAGAGATTGAAAACTCAGCAAGATAATGCCCAATCATTTCCGGCTTAATTTCAACTTGATTGAAAGTTTTCCCATTGTAAACACCAATGATGCTCCCTATCATCTCGGGCACGATGATCATGTTGCGGAGGTGGGTTCTCACCGGCTCTGGCTTCTCACCAGCTGGAGCCTCCCGTTTCTATTGCAACAAAATTATTAAACCCTCATTAAAACTAGACACCATAATAACATTCACAATGATTAATGCCCAAAATAAATCCAATTTCGATCTTGTCTGAATATATTTCTACACAACCTCTTCTAAAACACAAAAAAAAAAAAAAGAACTCCTCCACGTGCTAGTTTTTAACGTATAAATTACCTACTGTAGCTTAGGAAAAAAATTGCTCCTTGTTTTCTTCCACTCCTAAAGTGCTTGCACACATAAATTCATCCAAACATAGGCTTGAGAACAGAACCTTAACAAAAGTGTATAAACAGTCAAATTTGAAGTAAATGAAGTTGACATCAGAAAAACTCACCGCCTTACGGAGCTTCTTGATTAGTGCCATAGGTTTGCGGGTCAAACCGCGTTGAAATCTTCTGCGGGCGCGTGCTGTGAAGAGCTTGACGAGTTCATCCGTGGACATGTCCAAGAGAGCATCGAGATCAACGCCTCGGAAACTGAACTTCTTGAAGGTCCTCTTCTTCGGCACTCCTTGACTCACCTCAGTTTCTACGTCCGCCTGAAAACAACAAAGAAGAACAACACCATCAGTGTCACTGTTTCACAATACACCGGAGAGGAGATCGGAATTCACCATTATTGCTGCCACACTCGCGCTCAATCGCTAGGGTTTTTGCGGCCACCTTTTGTACTATGCTCAGGTCAACAGAAAGGACTAGTGTACACCTTAGTGTTAAATATAGTGATATATTAATCACTTCCTTTATATATTTTTTTATTTTTTTAATGAATAATTGTTTACAAAATAAACATATCTTCCTTATTTTTCTAATAAAATATTATTTATATCTTTTAATTTTTAAATGAATATTTAGTTCATTTTTGTCTTAAATAAACCGTATTAATTATTTTATACTTTTAATAAAGAGACATTTATTTTTATTATTGTGTTTAAAAACATGATACTTACTAAAATTGAATAGAAAATTATGAAAAGTAAGAAAATTAATTTTAGAAATATAAATTTAATAGTTTTTTCTTAAAAACTGAATAATTAGCCACAACAATAATCTGTTTGTAAGGCCCACACATATTCTGTCCTTTTATTTAAGAGTTGTCCAATCTATCGGGCCTAAGGGCTGGCCCAAAAGGGGATTCAGACCTAATTTGTTCTAATCCTAACCACTCTACTCACTTTTAGAAAATAGTCCCTTTGTCCTAAGAGCTGCAGCCGTCTCCCTCTGTTAGGATTTGGAACCACCATAGTCAAGCAAGCTCAACCTCATTCCCATACTCCACGTTAGTCAATCTCGAGCTCACGCTTCTCCTCTCTGGGCATCTTTACGAAATTTCAGTTAGGGTTTTGTAGTAATCCCATTACTGTTCTGATTTACCTTTTTTTTCAGCTCGTTGGCCTGCCCTTAGGACTGTTGTGCTCACTATGTGCGTCTCGGGGTTTTCCGCTAGTTGTTTCCAGGTAAGGGAAGCTAGGGCTCTGCAGTTTTTAGTTGTGTATCGGTTGCTTTAATCCTGTTTTCTGATTAATGTGCTTGGAAAATGCTTGACTTGTGATGGGAGTGAACTGGTAAATATTTGGAATTTGTGTGTGTGCCACTATTACGCGAAACAGGAGAGGTGAACTGCTATTTTCGCCCAGGCGAGCTCCTCTTGCCCAGGCGAGAGTAACTAAACTCGCCCAAGGGCGTTGCGCGAGTACTCGCCCAGGCGAGTGATTTAAGTTTTGAGCGAAAGACCATCTCGCTCAGACGAGATGGCCTCGCCTAAGCGAGCGCCCGCAAGTTCTCCCAGGGCCCCTGTCGCAGTCTTGCCTAAGCGAGAGCCTACAGCTTGAGCGAAGGGACTCCTCTCGCCTAAGCGAGGACGTCTAGCTTGAGCGAGACCCGTCGCAGGTTACACTATTTTCTTCAATTGGTTGTTGTGAATGGTTTGATCGATTGATTTACCCTATTTTAAAGTATGAGGCTTGTGAAATGCATGGAAATCTGTGGTTACGAATTATATTGATGGGTTGGTGTGATCTTGGTATGTAAAACAAATGAGATGGTTGGTAATTAAAGTGGCATGGTATTAGTATGAGATACAATTCTATATTCATGGTTTGAGAATGACGAGTTGGTATGGATTTAACTTGGAACATGAAAGAGGTTGGTTATAAAGGGTGGCATGAGATTTATGTGCATGATGGATGTTACTTGATTGATTGAGTATGATTGGCATGTGGTCAGTACGTAATTCCTTGAAATTTCTAGGTGAGATTTCAGGGTGGTGCTTCAGTGGTCGGGATGTAATTCCATGACCCCTATTAGTGGGAGTTCATGGTGGTGCCCCATCTATATAATTTGGTAAGGATTCAAGGTAAAGTTGCATCATGACGCTCTAAGGAGTCAGTTAGTCTCACATAGAGCGGACTAACTCTTGTGGTGACAGTAGCAGGAGGCCTAAAACTCATTAAGGGCTAACCTTGTGAGTGGGGGATTAAGACATTGTAACACTTGTAACACTTAGCTCGGGGGTGAGCAGCTCGGGGGTGAGCAGAGAAATCCACCACAAGTGCAAGCATCCGTTGAATCCGACTAAATTATACGTATCCAGATGAGTCGCGTCGAGTCTTAGTGTATTGTTTGGAAGGTCATAACATGCTTGGATGACGTATGTATAATTGACTGTGAGAATATATATATGATTGTATGATAAAAATATTTTTTGGTTCTAGCTTACCCTTTCGCTTGTTTGGTTGTTTGTACGTGGTTCGTCTCCTTTTTTGCGATGATCATCAATTTATTAATGTGAGCAGACGTGAGAACTACCCATGGTCATCAGGGTGATGGAGGTTTCGCTGCTTAATCGATTGGACTTAGGCTCTGCTTTCTATGTCTTTTGTTAGGGCTATGGCCCATGTATTATATTGATTTGTACTGTGTTTCTAGTTACATTAGACCTTGTACCCTATCTGGTTTTGGCATTGTGGTGTGCCTCAAGATTTCCTTTTATAACTCTTGGATATCTTTAAGGAGTGGGTCTTTACTCCGTATATGTGCTCGTATTATTATATTGTGTGACGTGTCATTTAAGTAAGTTTATTTATTAAATGGGACGTTACACTATTTATTAATATTCAGACAACATTCTTAAGAGAAAAACAAACATAAATTTCCAGATTATTTTACCCACATAGCATACAAATATTTTACTCAAATAACACACTTTGTGTTTGATGTTGGAAATTCGGTCCTGAGGGATCCAAATTCTAGGTAGCCATGTTACATTTTTTTTTAATTCCTAGTCAGAATTCGGTTTCAAGAATCTGAATTCTAAACTGGTTTTTTCTCTTTAAATGAATTAGAATTGGAATTTTTTAAATTCTTTTAAAAATAGTTTTAGGTGTTATTATTTTATTTTCGTTTTTTCAGAAAATGGTTAAATTAGAGGTTAATTTTTTTTTTAAAAAAATAGTATTATGTTTTTAGTTATTTTAAGTGTTATTTGGAAAAATAAAAAAATAAATGTTATTTTTTTTTTTGAATTTGTTGAGTTAAAAATAGATTTAGTATTGTGTAGTAAGCTATTTTAGGTGTAATTTGGAAATATAAAAGTCAATTTAATTTAAAATTTTCTTTCATAATCTATGTAGTATTAATTATTTTTAATAAATGTTTTAAATATTGAAATTATAGTTTTCTTTTAATTTTGGATAATTTTTAAAAATTGTATATTATAAACATTGCAAATTTGTAAAAAATAATTTCAAAATGAAGGAAATAACTAAAATCATTTAAAATCATTTTATTATTGTATTTTAAATAATTTTGTTATTTGTTTTTGGTTTATGTAAAATAAGTAATAATAAAAGATAATAACAAAAGATGTACCATTGAATTGAATCAAGGATAAATTTATTGAACACAATTAAAAGTGCAACATAAAGTAAGTGGTTCGATGTGGATCCTCTAAGTGCAAGGTTGTTAGGACAATGATTTCTTGTGTGTCCTTCAATTCTACAATAGGAACACTTTCTTGATTGTCTTCCTTCCTTATTGTCCATCTCAATCTTAATTATACTTGATTTAGGACGACCTCTCTTGCTCCTTTTTGTGGCAGGATGAGGCCAAACTTGTGGCCCTTAGTATGGTGGCCAATATTCTTCATGTCTTAACTCGTCAAACAAATTATCATATACTTTCATGATGACAACCAACCTATAATGGGGACTTATGTATATGCTGAAGTCGTGATGTGCATGCTTGCAAGATGCAATAACATGTGAACATGGTAGATGGATTTTTTTAAATTTTCCACAATCGCACCACCTTTCATCTAATCTGACTACAAATTTTCTTGCAAGACGTACTTCTTTGGGATTCACCATCTCCTTCACTCTAAATCTTGTGGTATTTCTATCAAATTCATTTACTTGGTGTGTGTTTGACTTGGAGTCCGAATTTTGTAGGAAGTTGGTCGCATATTTAGAGTACACATGACTAGCACTTACCATTGCAATTTTTTGCCTACCTCTTTTCATGAAGTATATGTTGCACATGGTGTACGTGGCCAATACTATGGAAGAAATTGGCAAATTCCTTGTCTTCTTCAAGACAAATTTATTGCTTCAACCAGATTTGTTGTTATGTGACCCCACCTTCTTCCTTGTCATATGCAAGACACCACTGTTCCCTTGGAATTTGGTCTACCCAAGCTGCTGCTTCTGGGTTGTCTTTTCTAATGATGTTGTAGTACTAGTTGCAGTGTGGTGTACACTACAAATGTAATTATAAGAACAATTATTTTCTAATAATGGAGGTGAATAATTAACCGCCAAAAAAATGAAAAAAGACAAATTTTTACATGTAATACCTTACCCATGTTGACAGAGTCATTTTTTAGAGTTGTATTCTTGAATCTTTTTGTAAAATTTTGCGCAATGTGTCGAATACAAAACACTTGTACGCAGTTGCCTTCAGTCCAGTCACTATTGGGTTTGTTGAATGCTGCACTAATTGAGTTGTGGTGGTCTGACATTAAGTATAAATTTTGTTGAGGCATAACATGCCTCCTTAGGGTTTTAAGAAAAAAAAAACAAGTTTCAGTTTGACACTGAATGGCATGCTGAAGATCTTCGTCATTTCTTACAAAAAGAAACTCACCAATGCCTTCCTCAACAAATTCAGGAGGGACGTGGTACCACAAATGACTTAGTGGGGGCTCAAATGGTCCCATCAAATGACTTCTTATTATGATGCACATATGGTTAAGAGTAACCCCATTTGGAATTCTACATAAGGAGAACCTTCTATCTTCGAAATCAATAGCAACATTAAAGGATTTATATGCATTCAACTCCTCACAAAAAACCATTTTTACTTATTGTACTATAAAACTCCACAACTTTCAAACTAAGGAACCACAATCTTAAATAAAACTAACTTCCTTCAGTTGGATAGCATGCCAAGGAAGATACTTAATTTCACCACTGTAAAAGCTGCAGGATATTTCAAATACATGGCCTCACATGCACCCTGTCATTATGACAAAACTTGTGAACTTTATTGAATTATGTCAAGGCTGATTTATTATTTCACCCTTGTAAAAGCTGGCTGATACTTCAATTGGGATAACGTGCCAAGGAAGATATTTAATTTCACCACTACAAAAGCTGACGCATATTTTAAATACATGGCCTTACATGCACCCTAACATTATGACAAGACTTGTCAATGATATTGGAATAGTGTGCCAATAAAGATACATAATTTTGGCCACTTGAAAAGGTGACATATACGTGAACACATGACCATACATAGTGTAATTATTAATAGTATCACATGCATGCTGAAACTATGACAAGATGTATCACATGCCCTGATTCATAGTATATAATAATGGGCTAAGATGCACTTTGCCATTATGAAAAGATGTATCACCTTTATTAGGATACCGAGTCCTATACACCTAATTTGAAAATATTTATTAGGATATTTTTTTAAAAATAAATTTTAACTTTATATTTAAAGTTAATAGCTACTATTTAATTTCACCATATAACAATAAATTTTACATTATTTATTTGTGTGAAAAAACAAACACTTTATGAATAAAATTCTTATAAAGAAATCAAAGTAGAAAAATATAAATAAAAAATAAATTCTTACTTCAACATATTTTTTTAATTTTAAATATTCAATAAACATAAAAAAATAAATAGTACAACACCATCTCAAACATTATACATTAATTTTTTTTTTTTTACTTTAGTTACCTCTATTATAATTCATAATTTTTTTTCCAAAATCACTAGTATAAAAAATAATTAATCAACAAAGTAAAAAAAATTAAAATTAAATTTACTTTTATATTTTCAAATTACACCTAAAATAACTTAATACACAATATTATATCCATTTTTAACTCAACAAATTCAAAAAGAAAAGAAAATAAAATTTATTTTTTTATTTTTTCAAATAACACCTAAAATAACTAAAAACATAATACTAAATCTATTTTAAAAAAAATAAATTTAACCTCTAATTCAACCATTTTTTACAAAAAAAAAAACTCTTAAATATTTTTTTAATTTCAAAAATCTTAATTCTAATTTATTTAAAAAAGAAAAAAAAATAAAAACTCAATTTAGAATTCGGATTCCTAAGAACCAAATTCTGTTTGATTGGGGAATGAAAAAAAATTTGACAAAACAAGGTTGGAATTCAATCCCTAGGGAACCAAATTCCCACGTGAAAACAAAAATCGTGCTATCACCGTAATATTTAAGCACGCTATACAAGTGAGTAAAAGAAGGAACCGTGCTTCTGGGAAAAAAATCTAAATTTCCATCACTTTTAAGAAGACAATCAATGTCAAAAGCTTTCAATACTGTCATTGTATCAAACAAAAAGATACATGATTCTTTTGTTCTCAAACAAATTAAACATTAACATATTTTATGTTATTAATAAAATAATATATATCCTTGTTATTTATTTATTTATATTTATATATGTATTAAATTACATGTAAACATAATAATAAATTTAATTATATTTGGGATAATTGATGTCTTTTATATATGGGATAATTGATAATTTAGCGGAAATATAAATTTATTATATTTTCAATATACAATAATAAAATCATTCAATTCTTTTATTTAGAAAATATGTTCTCATATTTTAAAAGTTTAAATTTTAATTTCATATTTGTTCAATTTAAGTTTTAGTTATACGAATAAAGTAAAAGAGATTAATCGCGGATAAAACCCGTAATGGGTAGAAAATAAATATTAAAAATGGATATCCGCTACCCGCTACCTGCGGGTACGAGTATTTTTGATACCTGCATGTTAACGAGGCGGGTACGGGTATCATAGTATCCGTACCCGTGGATACCCGTACCCGCCTTAATTCACAAAAATACCCTCATAATATATATATATATATATATATATATATATATATATATATATATATATATATATATATATTAATTAGTAAAAAACATTCTGGCCTAATTTTTTTTAAGTTGCACATCTTTTCTTCATTCTTCAATATTTCAAGTATTGATACGTTGCCTTCTTTGAGATACACCCCTTGACATTCTTCTCTTTCCTTTATTTGAAATTGGACATATACATCAAATCCTATGTAGATAATGACGTTTATGGTATGCTTGTTGTCAAATGATGGAATTAAAATAAGAATATTTGACACGTGGCGATTGAGGTTTATTATTTGTTTATTTTGTTTATTTTTAGGAATCAATCGGAGAAAATGTGTTTTTTTTTTATCAAAGTACTAATTAAAGAATTTTCAATTATGTTGAACGTCATTTTATATTTACTTTTATAATTATTTGGACTTGTATGAACTTGAGTTTATTTAAACTTTATTTAAAATTTATGACAGTGATGTATTTTATTTTATTTTATTTTATTTTATTTGAATTTATGATTAAATAGTTGTTTTTAAATAATTTTGTAAATACCCGCGGGTACCTGTGGATACCCGCAGATATGAAAAAAATAGGCGGGTACCCGTATAATGGATACCCGACGGATATGGGTACGAGTACGAGGCGAATATTTATCCAGCGTGTAGGGTGCGGAGGAGCTACTACCCGCCCCGTTGACATCCCTACTCACAAGTGGCAAAATTTTCGTACCGGGATGGCTCAATGGTTTGGGAGACCTAAATCAAACTTAAAAAATGAGACCTTTTATTTAAAATTTTTTTGAGCTTTTTTTATGCAAAATTATTTATTAAATTGTCATAATTTATTTCATTTAACATTTATTTCTCAATAGATAATAGGACTAATCCGTTTAATTTTTCTTGAGACATGGTTGGTTTTAAATAAGTTTTATTATCTTTAGCTTTGAGAAACTCCTTTTGGCTGAAACAAGTTACACTAGAATTGTTAACATTATTCTATAAGTTATATATGCATTTGGAAAAGAATTTATTATTTTTATAAAATTAAGAATGTCAATTGGCTTATCATTTTTCAAACCTATAATTTCCCTTAAGATATTTAATTCTGAAATTAAATCAAATCCATCAATATTCAACAAATTATCATGTTTTAAAAATTTTCAAGTTTTAAGCATTTTTCTTTCAAAAATGAAATATATACAATACACAAGACATTTACTCTTTTTTTTGTTCATAGCTCCTTTTTGTTATACAACTAAAGTCAATTCTTCTTTTCTTTTGAATTCTTGAATAGTCTCATTCAAATTTTCTAGTTGACATATCTATATATATTTTTATATGAAATAAAAAATGATAATATATAAAACACTACTAAAGATAAATATGTAAAACGAATGAATTAAAACAATAAAATTTGGTTCTAGTTATCAAGAAAATAAACTCGATAGTAGACTTTATCTTGAAGTCTCAAGTCTCTTTTTTATTCTTAAGTCTCAACTTTTTCACAAACTTGCAAAGTTGTTTATTTTAAGATTAATCAATAATGAAAATAATTAAAAAAATATTGTTCTTCTAAACTCGATAGTACGTCTTTTTTTCACTAAACTTGAATTATCTTTCTATAGAAAACTTAACTTTGAATTATGTTCCAATTAATCTATTATCCACTGAAAGACTAAACCAAAATCTAATTAATAGTTTTGTAAAAAATTCAGTTTTTCCTTAAGATATATGCAAAAAAAAAAAACTCTAGAAATATAAAAGTACCGAAAAACAAAACTAGACAAAAGAAACACATTTCTAATTCTAATAGAAAACCAAAACAAAATAAAAATAACAACAACACAAATAGAAAGAAAAAACATACTAACCAGAAATCAGGATGAAAAAATTGATACACACGAGTAACATGAGATTCAAGAGATTTAAGGGATGTAATCTGCCAATACCCTAGAAAAAAGACTATTAGAAGAAAATAAAGTAAGGAGAGGTAAGAGAAGTCATAGAGAGACAAAAGAAGAAAATATAATCCAGATTGATTGTAAAAGCTCTTCCCAGCTAACCCTCTCTCCGATGCTATGCCTCACCAGCACCACCTGCAACATCATCTACTCCCGTGTAACGCATTACACGATCATCGCCAAACACAAGTAGATAGGGTGAGCTCATAATTAGTTAAGATATCAGTTAATACAAATCAAGATACACCCATCTATTTTATTCTAGTTAATTCTTGGCCAAGACCTTAATCCCCAAGGCTTTTTAACCTTCACAGCACACAAATAGTTAGCCTCGGATTCAGGGTTTATGATGCTCACACGAACCTGCCCGCTCGTGGTCCTGTCTCTACGAGCCTCCCCGCTCGTAGTCCTGCTCTACGAACCTCCTCGCTTGTAGTCCTATTCTACGGACCTACCCGTCTGTAATCCAACACACATGATCCACCAGCTACGTACCTCCCCTCACGCAGCATCTCTCAAGTGTGAGCATGGAACATACGAACCTACCTCGCTCGTATCCTCACACGAGAGTAATAGGATATGAACCTCCTCGCTTATATCATCACGTGTTCACCACCATTCATGAACCTACCCGCTCATGGCACAACATCCCCTGATCCAAGTGTCACATCACATCATGATAATGAAAACAAGAAAAGCACACTACGCTACACAAGGTACATACTCAAGCTGGTCTTAGGGATTCCAATGCTTCCACGAACCTGCCTACTCGTGGTCTAACTCTACGAACCTCCTCGCTCGTAGTCCAACTCTACAGACCTCCCTGCCCGTAGTCCAACTCATGTGATCCACCAGCTACGAACCTCCCCACTGGCATCATCTCTCAAGTGTGAGCACGAAACATACGAACCACCCCGCACGTATCCCCACACGAGAGTATCAAGATATGAACCTCCCCGCTCATATCATCACGTGTTCATCACCAATCATGAACCTACCTACTCATGACAACATCAAGCATATCCCAAACCAGGACCAACACAATAAGCCATGCGAAACATATCACAACGCACCCTGCCACTACATCATTGCCTAGCGCAACCTAAGCGATGCTAAGCGAAATGGCAGTACACCGCCTGGTGGTTCCACATCACCGTCAGGCGTCACCACTCACAAGACATCCCTGTTTCCTACTATCGCCTAACGGTCCACTCTACACCGCCAGGCGCTACACTAGTAATGTGACAGTACTGGTTTTAGGTACTCTAATTCAATTCCTAGAATTCAACCATTCAATTCTCAAACATCCAGAAATCAACATACACATTCATATATTTCAAATTCCAACATCACAACACATATGCATCTTTCAAGTATAAGCACACATTCCTCTCTTTTATAATTCATATATACTTACCTCTTAAATCAATTCCAACACACAATTTATTTTCCCCTTCTCATTTTCCCAACCCTTTGCATGCTTACAATTCACATACCTCACATAAGACACAATCAAAGCTATATACTTATTTCGCATGTCCTCACAATTCCATTACATTTAAAGTATGATTATCATGTCCCCATACGTTCCTAAAACCCGTCATGATCATACAACACTCGGTCATAGTGATATCATCAATTGTGGCCTTATTCACACACTTATAACATCATACATTTGAGCTAACATATATAGGTTCATATATTCAACATGTCTTAGCAAGCACTACCACAAACATACTCATCAATCAAACATCTATATATTTATATATATATATACATTCACCAATGAAAGCCATACCAACACTTGAGCACACTTAATCATCCATTAGTAATCATACTATTAGGGAATTCAAACAACCAATCATGAGTGACGTATATCTCCCTCTGCAGGCATCCAATTCAAATCTCCACCGTTTAAAGTGAAGAACAACATGTTGTGAATAACCTTCCAAATTTTCACCTAAATCGAACGGTTAACGAATTGGGAAATGCAGTTTTACGAAAACTGCAGACTAGAAAAATTGGTGGCGCCTGGCGGCATGAAACTAGTGCCCGGCAATACCTGCTCCGCGAAAACACGAAAAACATCGTTTTTTGTGAACAGAACACCACACTCATCACTTGGCGGCATCTTTCTATCGCCAGGCGGTGCTTAACAAAAACCCATGTTTTAACATGAGTTGCCTAACAGCAGTTCATGTGCCGCCAGGCGGTGCATACAGTTCTGGAAAAATCCTAGATTTTTCCCGCATCCTTGAAGAACCCTAAATTCCCAAATCTCATTCCATTCAATTACACACATAAATTTACAACTATTTGGTTTCTTCCCATGCATATTCATCCAGTACAATCATATAATTGTGATTTCATCATGGTTAAAACCCCCAAATTCATATTAACAGTTTCGGCCCCAAATTCTAACATGAACCCTTCATGATTTGGAACCCATTCAGTCTTTCAAGTATCATAAAACATAGTAATGATCAACGATTATACAAGATCACTCATTCAACATGCATAGGATACTTTTGCAACAACCCAAAATATCCTAAAGTCCATAAAAAAAATCACATAAATCACACTACTATCTGTGCCGCCTGGCGGAAGCACCCGTGCCGCCCTACGGTTCATCTGAAACGACCCAGAAATGGGTGTCACGCTCATGCATCGCGTGGCGGGCCTTCAAAGCCGCCAAGCGGTTTCTGGGAATTTCCAGAAACTCAAAACCAGTGGAATCTTAATGTAGAAAAGTGACCCAATCATACAACATACCACATAAAATTATACAATTTAATATGAAAAATAGAGCAGCTCCCCTAACCTTGTATTCCTTGCTCCAATTGGAAATCCTAGAGTCCTTCTTGCACCACCATTGATCTAGCTCCAAGTCTTTCTCTAACCTTTGCATAAAAGTCTCTCTACACTCTTCTTTCTCACGTTCTAGTGTCCTCCAGAACTCCCTCTAATAATCCACACGAAATTCCACTCTTCCCCCTTCCTAACACTCATTCCTCTCCCAATTATTAGACTAATAATCTTCCTTTACTCACCAAAAACGAAAATATTAATTTACACCATTAACAAGTGAATTCATTGCACTCTAACAGATTATTCCATACCTCTTTGATTTCTCTGACGGCTACTAGTGTTTCTAGATTTTCCTTAACCTAGTAGAACAAAAAAAAAAATAATAAAACACAAACAAGCCAAGGCTAAATTATGCTAGCCAAGGTTCGAACCTACAACAACTTAATTTTTAAGACAATGCCCAACCATTCAACCTATTCATGTTTCATGATAATTCCTATAAATCTAGGATTTTATTATCACTTATCATGATCAAGCAGTTTATAATTAAAATGGTAAACAATTAAAAATAACACATAAATGGCATACACTGGACTCAAACCCAAGTCCTTTCAACATGCCTATGTACTCTCAAGCACTTGAGCTAATACTATTACACGTCATAAAAGCTAACATTAATTCACTAGTGCAAATTATTGTTTTTAACTCGCCTTATATGCCTCGATTATCAAAAAACCGAAGCATATAATGGCGCGGTGGCATTTTTGCAATTTCACCCAATTTTTATGCCTCAGTTCACAAAACACCCGAAGCCAAAAATTGTTTTATGCTTCGGTTGATAAAAAATCAGTGCCAAAAACTAGCATATGCCTCGGTTGCGGAGAATCGAAGCCAAAAACTCACATATTTGGCCTCGGGTGACAGAGGACCGGTGCCAAAATGCGAACCCCTTTTTTCTTTTTCTTCTTCCCCGCGCTCTCCATTTCTCTTTACAACTCCATTTCTCTCTTCTCTCTCCCTGCAACTTACACCTCCACTGTCGCTGCAACCACACCGCTATGGCCACCGTCGCGTTACCGCTGCTGGTTCGCTGCACCTCCATTTCCTCCACCTCCATTTCCTGTTTCCTTGATTAAATTTTATTTGTTGCTTTTAGGGTTTGTTGAAAAGGGGTTGAAATGTAGAGTGGAGGAGGGGATGAAACCAGGGGGCTTAAACGTTGGCAGATCTGGGCACACTGGCGATGTTGGACCAAAGTCGAGAAGTAGAAGTAGTGCTAACCAGATCTGGAACGAAGACGATGTTGGACAACCACGAATTTCTTCCTCGTGCCATCCCGCGACTGTCTTGCCGTCACCATCGAGGGAATCGCCGGCACCGCTACTGCGAACAAGGGGCACGTCTTCCAGCGTCGATGCAAAGAACTGGGCCACTTCACTACCAACACTATCAGCGACGCGAAAGCGAGGAAAAAATGCTCGAAGGATGTTGCAGCGGCTGCTAGTGAGCAAAAAATGTTTGGAGAATGCAGGGACTGTTAGAGAGCAAAAAATGTTTGGTGAATGCGGGGATTGTCAGAGAGCAAAAGGGTTCAAAGGACACAGTGGCTGCGGAAGAAAAAAATTGCTTAGAGGACATCACCCTATGGGCTGGATATGTGGTTGTGCCTCCTAATGCACCGTTGATGGATTACCTTAAGCCTCTTCGCAGCTATGTGTTGGAGCTGAACAAGTACTTGGCACCATATTCAAGGATCGAGATTTGCAAGCTCTCCGTGGGTGATGGATTACCCTTTGCCGCCGCATCATCTGATCATTTAATTTTTCTTTGCACATTCATTACTTAAATAAGTAGCGTGAAGATTGCAAAATTTGGATTAGGTTGTTTGGGTGTGTCTATGCTGCTGGTGTTTGGGGAATATGTCTTTGCACATTCATTACTTAAATAATTTTTCTCTCTGTTTCTGATTTGAATGTGTGATTAGGAAATATGTTGCTGTGTGCGAATGGTGATGATGAAAAATGCCAGTGGTATTTTAAAAAATGTTCCCTATGGCCTCGGTTCTTACCATAACCGAGGCCAAATGCGCGACCAATTTAAAAATTAATTAAAATTTTTGTGAATCTATGGCTTCGATTCAGGCGTGACTCGAGGCAGAAAAACACTTTATGGCTTCGGTTAACACCCGAGGCCAAAAGTCATCTCCTTTTTACCTCACCCCAATATGCCTCGGTTCTAAAACCGAGGCAAAATAACAAAAACAACTGAGGCCAAAAGCCCTTACTGCACTGGTGATTGTCATAAGGGCTCCCACTACCCACATTTATTAATTAATTAAATTTCTCGGGTCTTATAGTTCCAATTCTTTGTGCTATAACTTCTTCAAATGGTGGTGTGAAGAAGATGTTGGCGAAAGGGATGTCATCATCATGACACAAAGGAGGCAGATAAATGATTTGGAGAATTCATTGAAGGTTTCTAAGAAAAGGCTGCAAATAGTAATAGGGGTCATTTGTGTTCTTATTGTATTTTAAATAGTGTTGTTTTGTGTAATATTTTAAAGTCGTGGGGTTTTAAAGTCCAATATGTTTTGTACTGTTCCCAAATGAAGAAATGAATTAGTGTTGATATGTTGATATTGGTCCCAACCCATTTAAAATATTTGAAGATTAAGTCCTCCTCATCAAAATCATATGTGTACATGAGCATTGAACTAAGTGAAATTGAACTAAGTTTGGCAAAAGTGAAATACAGTACATTAAGTCCTCCTCAATCAAAATTTAGTACATTAATGTTTGGCAATGCCTGGCAAAAGTGAAATTGAACTAAGTTTGGCAAAAGTGAAATTCAGTACATTAATTCATTCTCATCAAAATTCAGTACATCAATGTTTGGCAATGCCTAGCAAAAGTGAAATTGGACGAAGTTTGGCAAAAGTTAAAATACATATAATGGCCTACTAAGGTTTTCCAAATCTACATCAGAAATGTTAAAAAATAAATAGCACGTAGACATTCATGGGCATGGCCTCTTAAACTGCAATTTTATCCTAGTCGTTAATGGTTGTGACTGCTGTCATGGTTGGTCTGGTGCTACTAGTGCTAGTGCTTGACTTTCATTCATTGATTGTGGCGCTTGAGTGGATTGACTCTCCACTTCATTCCGTGGTGGTTGGTTGTTGGGGGTCCTTCTGTTTGTTGTGTGGGTGGTGGGTTATCAATAAGGTCAGCAAGGTCAGTAGGCTCAACAGGTGGTGCAGTTTCCTCAGCCTATACTTTTGGTGCAGTATCCACTTCATCCACAGGTTTTTTAGGTAATTGTTCTTGTTATGGCCAATCTGACGACATATGCTACATTTCTTTTTATGTCCACCTTTGCCCATTTGGGTCTTATCCTTCCTTAACTCTCACTCTTCCAACCTTTTTTTCTTAGGTCTTCTTGGTATGATCCTCTTATGTGGTGGGTGGACGTCAAGGTAGGGAGTTCTTTCCCATAGGACCTCACCATTAACTAGAAATATGATGGATTGATACATTTCTTCATAGGTGGACCTCTTGAACCATATTGGTATGAAGTCCTCAACATTCACATTGATGAAATTCATTGCTACAATAGCATGGCAGCAAGGGATAGTAGTCAGAAGCCATTTCCTATAACTGTAGTGTTGAACATCCACATTGACTGTGTACTTATCTCCAATCATGGATACGTGCCTCACTTCAAATAATTTGTCTCCTAACCAGTTGCAAAAATGTGTTAATTAGTACACATATAGATACAAAAATAAGTGGAATGTGGAGAAAACACAAAACCTAACCTTGGGATCCAATACTTGGTTAACTCTTTTTCCTTGTCAAGTCTGTCAAGGATCTTGGGACAAATGGTGCCTTCAAAAGTTGTAACCTTCTTTCTCTATGTGGCCCACCTTTCCATTAAATAAACTCTAATATCCTTGAGCATTATGATAATGGGTTTTCCTCTTGCATCCACTATGACACTATTAAATGTTTCACTCATATTGTTGACAATTGTGTCACATATGGCTCGACCACTAAACCTAGACTTAAACTAGAACCTGCATCAATCATAGTGTTAATATTTAGAGGTATGACAATCAGGTATTTGTAGAAAAGTTTGATAAGAAAGAGGTAGTACCTTGGAGGTAACAATCATGTATTTGTAAGCATCAATATTGAGTTCATTTATTGTTAACATCACTCTTTCCCAAGCTACTGGGTGTGTGCTCCTAGCAGCCTTCCACATAAGTATCTTTAATTTTTGGCTAGAGAATCTTTTTCTGAAATTTGCATACTAATGCCTCATGCAAAACCTGTGCTCAACAGTGGGTAAAAGGTCATGGATGGCAAGCACTAATCCTTGTGCAATGATGAGATACTCAATATTTAAGAAGTAAAGATAAATTAAGTAGTTAAAGATGATTCCAAAAGTGCACATACCTTTTGTTAGTCAGACATAAATGTCATTACGCCCATACACGTCAACACCTCCAAGATCATTAATATGCAATTCCAAAAACCATGTCCAAGTTTATTTGTTTTCAACTTCGACAACAGCGTAGGCTAAGGGCAGTAACTGATCATTAGCATCCCTACCCAGAACACTCAACAACTCACCCCCGTATTTTTCTTTTATAAAGCAACTGTCCAAACCTATGATGGATCTACAAGACACAAGGAATCTTTGCATGCTTTTAAGCAGGAGTAAAACCTCTAACAAATTGCTTCATCATTATCATTTTCCACTTTGATTTTAATAGTAGATCTAGGATTACATCTTAGTAATTCATGTGCATAGTCATAGATTCTTCTATACTTCTCTTTAAATGGTCCATCTATTATATTTACAGCCAATGCCCTTGCTTTATGAGTTGTTGATATTGACACATGTGTATTCCATTTTCTTAAAGCCCTTTGACGAACGTCATTTATCTTTAACTTTAGATTCTCTATTAGAGTCATATCCAAGGTTTCACTAAGCCATTTGCTTTAATGATATTAATCTTAAACTCCATGATACAAGAATGAACATAAAGTAGTTTCCTCAATTATCAAATCTTACGGCTAGGTACATATGAACAAATCCGGACCATTGACATTTATTTTGTGCACCCAAGCAACCAACCCTAACTCTCTTACTATCATTTTTCAAGAATTTGAGATTTCTCCCTGCATGAATTGCATAAGTCCTAACAACGTCCTTGAAATGGTTTTTGTCTAGAAAGACAGTTCCAACTTCGCATTTGTAGTCCGCCATACTTTTTTGGCATTACAAATGTCTAGAATGGACCACATCCTGTCCTTTATTAGTGCTTTCTTCATCCCCTACTGTCTCACTTTTGCTATCTGGTCCACTAAGTAATTCTTCATAGTGCCACTCATCATCAGATAACTTACTTAAATTACATGCTCTATTTTCATAATTGTCTTTGTTGGAATCATTACTATCATTGTTTTCATTTATACCTTCTACTTTAATATCACCGGTCACATTCAAATCCACATCCACAAGTCATGCACCCTCAATATTATCCCTATTCAGACCACCCATAACCCCCACTTGCACTTCAGCAACCTCTTCATGGGCCTCTACTTTAGTAGCCTCACCTTACACTTCGTGAACCTCAGTCTGCACTTCGTGAACCTGAGCCTGCACTTCACCAACCTCATCATCCACTTCCTCAACCGCAACCTGAACTTGCATTTCACCTACCTCAACATCCACTTCCTCAACCTCAACCTGAACTTGCACTTCACCTACCTTAGCATCCATTTCCCTAACCTAGTCCTCAGCATCCATTCCTCCAACCTCTGCATCCATTTCCCCAACCTCACCCTCAGCCTGCACTTCACAAACCTCAACCTCCATTTCTCCAACCTGAACTTCCACTTCTCCAACCTTAACATCCACTTCCCCAATTTCTTCAGCAAGAGCTTGTGCATCACAAAGGTATAAAATGTTTTCTTCATCCACATTATTACCTACCTTTTCCTCATCAACACCATCTACTATCTCGACTTCATCCACACCATGAACCACAAACCAATTGATGAGTCATTATTTTTCTCCATTCCACTAGCCTTTGTGTACCCATTTGACAGTTGTTCAGTGCTTAATTGTTCATCTTTAGAGTGTTTTAATCTGTTGGGCTTTATTGGACCACTGTTATGAATTTGGGTTAATTTCACATTATTTGGCCTAATTTTCGTTTTTAATTATTTTTAGGTATTTGGGTGAAGCAATTTTGGAGCTTGGACATTAATATTCAGTTGAAGAGAGTTGTCACATCATTTCCACGTCATTTCCATGTCATCTGAGTGAATGGGCCAACATTTGAGGCCTAGTACTGACATTTTTGTAATTATGAGTGGCAGAGTGACAATTTTGTAAATAGTGGTGGCAGAGTTGACAAGACCACGAAAATTAGGTGCCTTGGCATGCAACAGTCGCACTCCTTCTTCTCCACTCTTCTAAAACCTCCATTTTCGCTCTCTCAAGGTTTGGTGGGTGTTCATGGAGGTGCTCCACTCGTTTTTGATGTTTTTGCACTAGTTTTTGCCATTTCTATGCACATTTGACAACACCCAATGTGAGATTTACGTTTTGAATGCATTTGGTAGATTGGGTAGCTCATTTTGTGGATTTTATTGACTTGGAACAACACCCATTGATGGAGTTTTCTGTTTTTATACCATAACAACATTTTTCATTCAACTGCAGCTCTAATATTCGTCTTTTGATATTGAAATCGCATTGGGAGAATTCATAAGTTAGGATTTTTGATTTTTGATGTTATGTTTCAGATTTGAAGTGCTTAATTGTTCCATTTTGTTGTCTAGCTAATCTTTTCGTATTGATTCCTTGAAGAAATTGAATTGAAACCATGAGGTTGATGTTTTGCAGTGCACTTCAATTCATATTTTCTCTTTATCCTATTCAATTCGCGACTTTGAATGAAATGGGAACCTGTGATGCTTAATCATAGGTCCATGTTTTCTACAATTTCAGAGCCCTTGTTCATGCTTAGTGAGTTCGGGTTCTGCCACACTTACTTAATCTGTGCGTGTGTGAAATTGAAAGAAGGATGTGTGCTATGCTTAATGGCATAATGATGTTGTGTTAATTTTCGCAGTATTGATTAATTCGGGTTTTATGAAAGTAAATTGGATAAGATAATTAATTTAGTAACTTGTGATTGGTGGATTTTCAGTGGAATCAAGGAGTCAATACATTTTGAATTCTATTTAATTAACTTTCTCTTTCGCTGTTTCGCTATTAGAATTTAGCAATTTTGTGTGAATCTGCCAAACCCCCTGTGTTATAGTGTTGTGTTCATTTAGAAATTGAAGCTTTGGACGAAAATATTGGTCGTTGGGAGACGACTTGGTTCAACTTTCGCGTACTTCATTTAAATGTTTTAATTTAGTGGGGTACAACCTCTATCAAATTTGGCGCCGTTGTTGGGGACCAATAGTTTTGTTCAAAGTGAAATTTTTAGTGTGTTTGTGTTCAGTGTTTTGGTGTGTGTGTAGTTCAAGTGTGGTTGAGTTGGTATATGTTTATTGTGATAGTGTTTCTGTGTGTTTTTGTGTAGTGTGCGTGTGTTATTTGTATTGTAGAGTTAATAGTGTCGCGACGCATGAATAATGTCATTTTTAGTAGTGAATAGTGCGTGAATAGTGTCCGATTATGGCATTTAACTTGTGGGTTTTTGTTCTGGTAGCTACGATGCTTGTTTTGACTTGAATTTTTCCCCCACTTCTAAGACATTGAACTTGATGGGAAAAATAGCTGGAGCAGTTGGTATGGTCTGATTTGAGAGATTCAAAAAACTTATGGACTGATTTTTATTCAAACTTCAGAGGACCATAACTTTTGCTCTGGTTATCAGAATCAACATTATTTTATATGCATTTAGGGTGGAATTGAATTTCCTACATTGTTGGAACCCTCTATATCGGTTATCAAACTCAGATTCTCCAGAAAATGCAGTTTTCTATCTTTCAGCAATCTTTTTTGTGATTTTTCTTCATTTTTTTCACTTTTGAAAAAAAATTAAAAAAACTTCCACTTTGAGTTTTGAGCTGATTTTTTTTTGTAGTACTGTCTGAGCACTCAAAAGCCAATCCTACCAAATTTCAAGTCATTTGGAGTTCGTTTGAGTACACTTGTAGTTATACCCTATGTTATGTCAATACCACTAGAATTAATGTATTTTGGTGCATGACTAGGGGAAACCCAAGTGAATTACGACCCATTGACCCTGAGATTGATAAGACCTTCCACAGAGCACGTAGGCATATTAGGAATCCATCTTTGCATTTTGATTATATTATGACTTTTCCTGATTCCTCTAATTCCCTTCATACTCATGATACTTCTCATTATATTATGTACATTCTTTACATTCTGAGCATATTGTTTATTCTGATCATTATGATTTTCATACTGATAATATGGCTCAACCTCCTCCACCTCATGAGAGGACCATGAGTGAACTCACTACACCAGAGTTCACTTATGACAGTTTATGCATTCAATATCCTGAGGAGGAAGTTCCATATGTCTTAAAAACTAGATTAATAGACTTGTTGCCAAAGTTTCATGGCCTTGCAGGTGAGGACCCATGCTAACACTTGAAGCAGTTTCATGTCGTGTGTTCCACCATGAAACCCGCAGATGTCCAAGAAGACCATGTCTACTTAAAGGCCTTTCCTTATTCCTTGGAGGGCAATGCAAAGGACTGGTTGTACTACCTTGCACCTAGGTCCATCACGAGCTGGGATGATCTGAAGAGATTGTTCCTTGCCAAATTCTTCCCAACTTTAAGGAAAACAACCATAAGGAAGGAAATTTTTGGCATCAAACAACAATCTGGGGAGACCCTCTATGAGTACTGGGAGAGGTTCAAGAATCTTTGTTCAAGCTGCCCCTACCATCAAATCTCTGAACATCTCCTTCTACAGTATTTTTAAGAAGGACTGCACCACATGGATAGAAACATGATTGATGCTGCAAGTGGTGGCACTCTTGGTAACATGACCCCAACTGCGGCCAGGCAACTAATTAAGAACATGGCCTCCAATTCTTAGCAATTTGGCACAAGGAGTTATGCCATAGTTGTTAGAGGAGTTCATGATGTAGGGGCAACTGAATACACCAAGAAGTTGGAGAATAAGATTGATGCCCTTACCACACTAGTTAATCAACTTGCTTCCAATCAGAGAGCTCCAGCTGCAAGAGTTTGTGGCCTTTGTACATTTGTCGATCATTTTATAGACTCTTGCCCGACATTGCAACAACATGCTGCTTCTTCCTCTACACCAGTGGATACTCCTCAGGCGTATGCAACTAATATTTTCAATAACAATAGGCCCCAACACCAGCAACAAAACCATGATTTGTCAACAAACAGATACAATCCAGGATGAAGGAATCACCCTAATCTGAGATGGGGAAACCAGGGCAACCAGCAGCAGTAAAACCAACAGTTTCAAAACGTGCAGCCACCTCCACAACAAAGAGCTGCACCTACACCTGTTCCACCTGTACCCATACTTGCTCGTACTACACCTGCACCTTCCTCTTCTACTTCATTGGAAGAGTTGGTCAGAATGATGACATTACAAAATATGCAATTCTAGCAGGAGACTAGAGCCTCAATCCAGACTTTGACAAATCAAATGGGGGAGATGGCTACGCAACTTAATCAAGCACAAGCTCAAAATTCTGATAAGTTGCCATCACAAACGGTGGGGAATCCGAGAAATGTGAGTGCCATCACATTGAGATTTGGGAAGAACATTGAAGTTCCCATTACTGAGCCTACACCTCAAAAGGAAGTTGACCCTACTGCTACACATTAGATAAAGCATGATGATGCTCATGTAGCCCGTCCTTCCACATCTACTGTACCTCTCACACCTCTTCCTTTCTTGGCGAGAGCTATTCCAAGCATGAAGATGGAAGAGGTTGACAGGGAGATCCTAGAAATATTCAGGAAGGTGGAGGTGAACGTACCTCTTTTGGACGCCATTAAACAGATCCCCAGATATGCAAAGTTCTTCAAGGAGCTGTGCACACACAAGAGGAGGCTGAAGGGCAATGAAAGGATCAGCATGGGAAGGAACATATCTACATTGATAGGTAAATCTGTTCCTCAAATCCTTGAAAAGTGTAAAGACCTAGGTACATTTTGTGTTCCTTGCATTATATGTAATAATAAGTTTGAGAATGCTATGCTTGATTTGGGTGCTTCGATTAATGTCATGCCTTTGTCTATTTTCAATTCTCTGTCTCTTGGACCATTGCAACTGACGGGTGTGGTCATTCAATTGGCAAATAGAAGTGTTGCCCACCCTACTGGTTTCATTGAGGATGTCTTGGTTCGGGTTGGTGAACTGATGTTTCTTGCTGATTTTTACATTCTTGATATGGAAGAGGGATTTTCCCGTGGTTCTACCCCAATTCATTTTAGGGAGACCATTTTTAAAGGCAACCCGAACCAAGATTGATGTCCATGCTGGTACTTTATCCATGGAGTTTGATGACATTATCGTGCGTTTTAATATTTTGGATGCCATGAAACATCCTTATGAGGATCACTCTATTTTACATGTTGATATCATTGATCATGCTATTGATGGACATGTTTCTGATTTCCACTCTTTGCATGCTTTAAAATATTCATCCGTGTCTGAGTTATCTGAGTTTGCATGCATTGATGTTCTTGATTCTGATTCTGATTCTGATTTTGATACTCATTCTGATTCTGATACTGAATATGATGTGCATAATGTCAAATCTGTTGAGTTTGACTCTCTGTGTGTTGTACCTATTGACTTTGATGTTATACAATCAGATTGCACTAACCATGTTGTAGGAAATACATATGCATCTGATTGTTATGTTGAGGTACAGGCTATGGAACCCATTTCTCCCTCCCTTCTAGTTCCTGATATTCAGCCAGCATCCAACACTCCAAAGTTGAAACCCCTGCCAGACAACCTCAAGTATGTATACTTGGAGGAGGAGGACAAACTGCCCGTCATCATTTCCACCTCCCTCACTGTTGAACAAGAGCAGAGGTTGTTGCATGTTCTTAAAAAGCACAAGAAGGTGATTTGATGGACATTGGCTAACATTCCTCGTATTAGCCCATCAACATGCATGCACAAAATATTATTGGAAGATAGAGCAAAGCCAGTGAGACAGCCACAAAGGTAACTCAATCTTGTCATCTCAGATGTTGTCAAGAAGGAGGTGACCAAGCTTCTATAAGCCTAAAAAGACAAGCCTTACTATAGTCAAGAATAAAAAGAAGAGTCGATTCCAACAAAGGGTGCAAAACAGTTAGAGGATTTGCATCGACTATAGAAGGCTAAATCAAAAAACCAGGAAAGACCACTTCCCCCCTGTCTTTTATTGATCAGATGCTTGAGCACTTGGCAAATAAGTCACACTATTGCTTTCTTGATGGTTTTTCTAGTTACTTTCAAAGTCATATTGCACCTGAGGACCAAGTGAAAACCACATTCACCTGCCCCTTTGGCACTTTTGCTTGTAGGAGGATGCCGTTTGGCCTATGCAATGCCCCTAGCACATTCCAGCGGTGCATGGTTAGCATTTTCAGTGATTTTCTTGAAAAATGCATAGAGGTGTTTATGGATGATTTTATTGTGTATGGATCCTCCTTTGATGCATGTGTAGACAGTTTGGATAAAGTTTTGAATAGGTGCATCCAATCTAACCTTGTTCTCAATTTTGAAAAATGCCATTTCATGGTAGAACAAGGCATAGTATTGGGGCACATAATTTTGAGTAAGGGCATTGAAGTTGACCATACCAAGATTTCAATTATTTCACAATTGCCTTACCCCTCTTTTGTGCGAGAGGTTCATTCTTTTCTTGCCCATGCAAGGTTTTGCAGGCGCTTCATCCAGGACTTCAGTAAGAAGGCCTTTCCGCTGTCTAACTTGCTGTAAAAAGATGTTGTGTTCATCTTCAATAACGAATGCAAAGAGGCTTTTGATTGCCTCAAGAAGGCCCTGACCACCACTCCGATCCTTCAGGCGCCCGATTGGAAAGCCCCATTCGAGCTGATGTGCGATGCATCCAATTATGCATTGGGGGTTGTTCTAGCTCAAAGGATTAACAAGCAGCCGAGGGTAATCTACTACGCCTCCAGGACATTGGATGCTGCCCAAGCAAACTACACCATAATAGAGAAGGAGCTTTTTGCGGTTGTTTTTGCCTCTAGGTATTATATTTGGGATGACCCCTATATGACCAGAAAATGTGCAGTGATCAGGTTACCAAGAGATGCATTTCGGACCATGAGATTGACTCGGTCCTTCAATTCTATCATTCATCTGCACTTGGTGGTCATCTTGGCACACAGAGGACAACTCACAAGGTACTAGATTGCGGATTTTATTGGCTCACCATCTTCAAGGATGTGTGGAGGATTTGTAGCACGTGTGAGAAATGCCAACGAGCAAGAGGAGCCATTTCTTGGAGACAACAAATGCCTCAAAAATCCATGTTATTTTGTGAGGTCTTCGATGTCTGGGGTATAAATTTCATGGGCCCTTTCCCTGTCTCTTTTGGTTTCACTTACATCTTTCTTGTTGTTAATTATGTTTCAAAAAGGGTGGAACCTAAATTCACTAGGACTAACGATGCTCAAGTTGTTATAGACTTTGTCAGGTCTCACATATTCTGTAGGTTTAGAATTCCTAGAGCTATCGTTAGTGACCAGGGCACCCATTTCTGCAATAAGTCCATGGGGTCTTTACTTCGAAAGTATGGGGTTGTGCACAAGATTTCTACACCATATCACCCCTAGACTAACGGGCAAGATGAGATCTCAAACAGGGAGATTAAGTGAATCTTAGAGAAGATTGTGCAGCCCAATAGGAAGGATTGGAGCAACAGACTTGAGGATGCTCTTTGCGCTCATAGGACTGCTTACAAGGTACTGATAGGGATGTCTCCTTATGGGGCTATCTTTGGTAAGCCATGCCACCTTTCAGTGGAGATAGAGCACCGAGCCTACTAGGCTCTCAAGTCATGCAACTTCTCACTTGATCAAGCTAGCGAGGAAAGGAAGCTGCAATTGAAAGAGTTAGATAAGATCCGTTTGGAGGCATATCAGAACTTTATGTTCTACAAAGAGAAGACCAAGAGATTCCATGATAGCTCCATAGCTAGAAAGGAGTTTGTTGTTGGTCAACAAGTGCTATTGTACAACTCCAAACATGGACTCATGGGTGGTAAGTTGAGGTCAAAGTGGATTGATCCTTTTGTTGTCACTAATGTTTATCCTTATGGTGCAGTTGAAATCAAAAGCTAGTCCACCGATAAGAGCTTCAAAGTGAATGGGCATCGTCTGAAGCCATTCCTCGACAACCCTGCCTTGGTGGATACTATTGTAGAGGAGACTTCCCTGCTTGACCCCACTTTTGTTTCACCATGATTCAGGGAGTTTTTTTTCTCCTTCCTTACTTTTATTGCACCTGTCCAGGTCTGTCTGTTTGTTGTTGTTTCTTTTTTGTTTGTTTCCTTTTTATTAATTTGTGTTATGTTTTTGTTTTCTGTTTGGGAAACTCACTTCACGTTTGGAGGATGAGTTGTTAGTTGTTCTATGGACTGATATTTTTGCTTTCTCTTTGCATGTCAAGTTGCTTTTGAATTGTTTTACCTTATGTGAGGATTTTAGCCATTCTTTGTTCTTTGTTGTGTGATACATGCCTCTTGAATGCTTGCACAATGGCCTTGACTTGACTCTTTCTGATGCTTTTCTGATTCACATGCATGTTTGGATATGATTTAGGCATTTTTGTTCTGATGAGCCTACAGCCAGAAGAGCCTACCTTGAACTGTTTCCGTTGATAGCCCTTTTTGAGCTTGCATACCCTTTCATTATTCTACAGTTCATTACAAGCCCTTAGCCTGAAAAACCATGATTATTCCTACCTTAGGAAATTTTGGAGCTTTGGAATTGTTTTGGAAATGGGTGCTCAATTAAGTGTGGTCGCACACAACAAGTGTGGTTGTGCGCACACTTGTTATTAGTTCTTGGAATTGCTCATTTGTATACCCAGGTGGAATTTCAAAATTGTTGTTTCTCTGCATGTTTTTTGTATAGAAAAAAAAGAAGAAGAGAGAAAACAAAAAAAGAAAAGAAAAGAAAAGAAAACAAAGAAAAGAAATAAAAGGAGTTTGGATTTGAGTATTGTGTGAGAACCAAATTTGGAAGTGTTGGTGTTTGGGATTACTTTCATGCTTGATTGAGACTTATTCCCCATTGCTCCTCTATTTCCTTTGTTGCTTAGCTACTTATCCATATGTTCCATACCTTGTCCTCAACCCCATTACAACCTTGAGAAGCCCTTCTGATCTTGACCTGTATGTATTTTGGTTTGGTTGTTGGTTCTAAAGGCTTGCCAAGTTTGTTTGATGTTTGTTTTTCAGGGTGCTTTGAGAGTAAACAGTAGCCTATAGATTGGAGTGATACTGTGCATATTTTGTGAGGCTATGTTGCTTTCAATTCTCTCTTTGAGCTGAACTGAGTACTTGACATGTTTTGAACTGCTTGGATGATGTTCATGGATACCTTTCATCTTTGAATCCTCTTGTTTGGATGTGTCTCCATTTTTTCTATTTCGAGTCTGTTTGTCTTGTGTCTCTTTTTGTCTCTCTTGTTATGTCTGTGATGTCCTTGCTTTGCTTTACTTTTTAATTTTTCCCAAGAGTGCAAAAAGGTAAGTGTGGTCGATTTTGATGAGTCATCATTTTCCTCCATTCCACTAGCCTTTGTGTACCCATTTGACAGTTGTTTAGTGCTTAATTGTTCATCTTTAGTGTGTTTTCATCTGTTAGGCTTTATTGGACCATTGTTCGGAATTTGGGTTGATTTCACATTATTTGGCCTAATATTTGTTTTTAATTATTTTTAGGTATTTGGGTGAAGCAATTTTGGAGCTTGGATGTAACGTACTAGCTGGAAATTACTTATTAAAAATAAATAAGAAATAAGATTTAATAAACATCTCATTTATTATCGCAATTTCCCAAAAACGCGAGAAAATTAAGTCTTCAAATGTCGCATAAGTAGAAAATAAAACCGCAATATTCAGTTATTACAAAACCAAATCCTCCAAAATAAAAAAAAAATACAAAAGAAAAATCCATAATGAAATTTAAGAAATTTGTCCCATAGTGATCCCCACTTCGTCTCTATGCATTTGCATGCTCACCTGCATCAACATCTGCTTCCATGTAACGAGTTACATGATCATCGCCAAACACACACAGATAGGGTGAACTCATTTAAATAAATCAAAAACATATCATAATAAATATAAATTACATCATCTCCATAATATAACCCGTGTTAGTATAATCTTTTCCTTTTTTCCTTAGATCTCCATTTCCAAAACTTGCATTAGACGTCTATCATTTCTATACCCTTTAGGTGAGATCAATGATCGATCTTCGCTGCACGAGTGTCTACTCACCCTTTCGACTACAGGCCACAACCTGATAGTCCACACGTGGGAATAACTTTGCCACAGCATCTCACCGTGACACCAAGTGGAGCTCCCCAAAACAAACATAAGTTTGTAGTTGTTCCCAAACTACCAAAGCTCTATCAGAATGCACTGAAGAGGGCAATCACCCGAAACCTCACCGTACGAGCCACAACTCGCACACTCCACTAGATTTCCTAAACCACCAAGCTACAACCAAGAATGGTCACATGTTACCCCAATACGAGATACACTCGTAACTGGGCCCCCAGCCAAAGCCTCACATCATGAACATCACCTAAAGGTATGTAGAAAACCCTTCCTCTCGCGCCATCACTGGACCAAAACTGCCTGGCGCGCATCTCACGCCGCTAGGCGGAATCTGGGTCCAGACCACCTTGCGAGCATCACACACCGCCAGGCGCCAAGCGCCAGCAGAATCCTCACTACATTGTCACCGCCTGGCAACTCACTCACGCCGCCAAGCGCCATACCAGTAGCGCAATGCTACTGGTTTTTGGCACTTAAAACATATCCCAATGGACCTCAAATCATACAACACACCAAATTATAGAACAATTATGGTACAATTATGAATTCTCGTTCCTATTATATAACTAAAATTATAATATACATATTCAATCATGCCTTCAACTCAATTATTATCAAACTCATATACCCTCCTTCATGAGCTACATTAGTCATAACACATATACCTAACATGATCCAAGGTGATAATTATAATAGCGAATATATACGTGAACTCATTCCATAGCAGTTTACCATTATAGCACCTCGATATTCATATTAATACCACTATCACAACAACAATTGTTTAGGAAAATGTACCATCCATGCCATATCACTTATGTCAATCTCACCCTTATTGATAAATTAGCATACATTCTAAATCTTGGTTTGTCCCATGCCGCCAACATTTTATGACAACAACTAACCCTTTCATTTCCCTTCCTAACTTCCACTCATTATAGCCTAACCACAATTGTGCATCTAGTTATAATTTTCCAGTTATTTTAGACATATTAGCATACAATCATTAGTTATCTTAACACATATATATGGATTATTTCCTTCTCATACAATCTTATTCCATAACCCGTGACTGAGTTTCCTTCCCCCTACTGCCCTACCAATCCCAACATACCCTCGAATTATCCCACATGATAACCCTTACATACAATCACAACAGGGACTCGAATAATCAACAACCGTGCCCATTACATACATTCAACATGCTCGTACATGGCAACATATATGTGCTTTGCATATAATAACGTCAATTTCATCAAAATTGTACCAATCATGTACTTAGATCATGCATAATTATTTCCAACCCCCAACATAAACCCTAGCTCCCCAATTTCATACAAGGATTCATACGTTCATCATCCACTATTGTTCCAGTCGATTATACTCATCAAAATCTACATTCTTACATAGAACCATCACCGAGAAATCACTAATAGCACAAAACATCCCAAAACAATTCAAAACTAGGAAACCCAGCTCGCGTCGCCTGGCGAATTGTCCTCCGCCGCCAAGCGGTCCATAAAGAAAAACCCAGAAACTAGGTCTGGAGCATGTGTCGCCCGGCGGATCAAGCGTAACCGCTAAACAGAACGTAGTTAAAGAGAAACAATGGCATTCTTCCATACACCAACACATCACAGATGCATTCAATTAAATTTAAACATCAATTAGGAACTCCCCTAATATGGATTTCCTTAGCTTAGCTTTGACTCTTGCTAGCTCTCCCTTGATCACCAATGTCCTCTTTTGCCTTTCCCTCAACTCACCCCCCACAACCTCACTCAAAACTCACTAAAACTTACAAACTCGTGCTCTCTTCTACAACCACAATGACTGCCCAACCAACCTTCTCTCTTACCTCAAAATACCCTTTTAAAATGGCCTTAATATGGGTTTAATGTGAAAAAAACGAAAAATGGTATTAATCATAGGTTACTTACCATTCAATGTCCTAATTCAATTATGTTTTTTAGCCATTCTTGGCTGCCATGTCTATTAGGGTTTTCCTTTAACCCTTCAAATTCCAAGCCAAAGCCAAAAATAGCCAAAAATGAAGTTTAATTTGGGTTTCCCAAGGCTTGAACCCACAACCATGCAATGTTCAATTCAATACACAACCATCTAACCATTTCATGTTTCATGCTAACTAATATAATTTAATTACCATATCATTCCACAACATGATCATATATATAAAAATATAAAATCACATAAATAACACATAAATGGCATACATAGGACTTGAACCCAAGTCCTCTCACACAATTAAAGTACTCTCAACCATTGGAGTTAGTACTTTTCCACGTCATGAAGGTTTACATTTAAGGCCATAAAGGCTTTTTCTACCCGCATTTATTTAATAATTATTTATTTAAGGCTTATTTACTCAGATCATACCTATTTTGGTTCGAAAATTTCAAAATGGTACCCACTTTGAACTTTATCTCAATTTAGTACCCAATTTTGATTATTGCATCAATGTAGTACCCTCCGTTAAGTCTTCACAAACGGCGTTAACTACCTTGCCACGTGTCAGCCTCTGGATTTTTTAATTTTTTGAATTTTTTTTGAATTTCTTGTTTTAAATATTTTTTTAAATTTTTTTAAAAATGTTTTTTTGCCACGTGTCAAATCCTTGATGTGACACGTGGCATATGCCACGTGTCATTGTCTTTATTTCAACTTAGTCCCCACATGTGTCTATTTGTTTCAATTTAGTACCTATATATATTTATTGGTTTCAATTTAGTACCCAATTTATTTGTTTTAATTTTGTCTGAATATTTTTTTACAAAATAGAGAAATAATGTGTCTCCCTTAAGACCAAATTTATTATTTATATAAATGTTATATTTATATTTGTTATTAAAAATGACTTACAAATATGTTATTGATGACTTTTACCATTAACTTTAATATAAATTTCAATACTTAATTTTATAACTCATTTTTAGTAACAAATATCAATATAACATTTATATAAATAATAAATTTTGTCTTAAAAGAGATACAATATTTCT
>Ga0214545_1002486_pt1 | contig 35480 bp, 20 predicted proteins | sample CNSS4metaG_FD_160064 | JGI IMG/M metagenome (GOLD analysis project Ga0214545, IMG submission 160064) | Root nodule microbial communities from cowpea collected in UCLA plant growth center, Los Angeles, California, USA - CNSS4 | ecosystem: Host-associated > Plants > Roots > Nodule | place: USA...
CCCCCCACCCACCCCCCCCCCCCCCCCCCCCCCCCCCGTATTTTTCTTTTAAAAAATAATTGTCCAAACCTATGATGGATCTACAAGACACAAAGGAATCTATGCATGCTTTTAAGCAGGAGTAAAACCTCTGAAAAATTGCTTCATCATTATCATTTTCCACTTTGATTTTTATAGTAGATCTAGAATTACATCTTAGTAATTCATGTGCGTAGTCGTAGATTCTCTTATATTGCTCTTTAAATGACCCATTTACTATATCTGCAGCCATTGCCCTTGCTTTACAAGCTGTTGATATTGACACATGTGTATTCCATTTTCTTAAAGCCATTTGTCATACGCCATTTATCTTTAACTTTGGATTCTCTATTAGAGTCTGATCCAATGTTTCACTAAGCCACTTTGCTTTAAGGATATTAATCTTGAACTCCATGCTACAAGAATGAACATCAAGTAGTTTCCTCAATTGCCAAATCTTACGGCTAGGAACATATGAACAATACGCAAACCATTGACATTAATTGCTTCCTTTGAAAATCGGGGATGCAAAAATCGCCTCCCACCCACCAGAATCCCTAATTTCAGCGTCAACCCTAATTGCACAGTTTGCCCCAAATTTGAATTTTAACGTTATTAATGCAGTTGTACTGTACACCTAAATGAACCACAATTCAACGTAATACAAACAATGTCACATGTACAATGTTCTATTATTGATTTAAACAACGTCACACAAAAGAACTAAATTCAACAAGAATTATGAAAATGAGGACCATTTTAAAATTTGGTAAACATGAGGATCATTCGCAACAAACACTACGAAAATGAGGACGAAAAAAGTATTTAAGCCTAAAAACATTAACTAATCAATTAAAAATTTGAAAAATATTTTATTTGATTAAATATGCCTTTAATAATAATTTATATGTAAATATAAACAAATTTTAAAAATTAAAAAATTAAAAACAAATTAAAAAAATTTAAAAAAATTAAAGAAAAGGAAAAAAAGTGGACGAGCCACCTCGGTCCACCTCGTTAGTTTGTCCTATACACGACAGGTTATGATTGTTGGCATATTTCTGTTTGATGGACCAGTTCAGCTCGGCCCGTTTTTGACGGGCCACAAACGAACCAGGCCATAACGGGCTGGGCTGGCAACCGTAAAGTTAATATGCATGTGAGACAAACAATTGACATTACCAACGAAGTCGGTGTTTGGATCAACAAAAGTTTTCGGTCACTTGTTTGTGAATCTGGTGGATATGAAAACGTTAACTTTATTAAGCGGGATGTTCGCAACTACATTGGTTAACAAAGAAGGTCATTGTGCAACGATAGGGATGGCCAAGCATTTCTACGACACTTTTCACAAATGCGGGAATTGAACAACGAATTCTTTTTCGATATAGACATGGACGAAAAGTAACCAAATATGCAATGTTTTTTGGGCCGATGCAAGGAGTCGAGCGACATGTCAAGATTTTGGTGATGTTGTGTCATTTGACACCACTTACTTAACCAACAAATACGACATGTCATTTGCTCCTTTTGTGGGTGTCAATCACCATGGGTAGTCCATTTTGTTAGGTTACAATCTTGCATCTGCTGAAGACACAACTACGTTTGTCTAACATTTTCAGTGTTGGTGTCGATGCATGTTTAACAAGGCACCTAAAGGTATCGTCACTGACTAGTGTAAGGCAATGTTGAACGCCATTCAAGTAGTTTTTCCTAACACAAAACTTAAGTGATGTTTGTGGCACATCATGAAAAAAAGGCCTTAGAAATTGCAAGGATACACACATTACAAACCTATAAAGAGTGAATTAAAGACACTAGTGTACGACTCACTCTTTTAATGAGTTTGAGTTAGGGTGGAAGGACTTTATTAAAAAGTATGATTTGAATGCAAACAAATGGTTGCCTACATTGTATGATGAGAGACATCATTAGGTACCCTGTTATTTGAAACGTCATTTCTAGGTTGGAATGTCAGCCATACAAAGAAGCGAAGGCATGAATGTTTTTTTTGTTGGATTCATTAATTCTAGCACTACCTTACAACAATTTGTGATACAATATGACAACGCATTAAGGCAGAAGATAGAAAAGGAGTTTGAAGTTGACTTTGCATCTGTTAATACTATGGTTACATGTGGATCCCAATCACTCATTGAAAGACAATTTCAATTGGAATACATACATGCCAAATTTGTGGAGGTCCAAAACGAATTTAAGGTAAGATGAATTGTTTCATTAAGAGTGTGTCCAAAGATGACTTTGTTTGATAAGATGAATTTGTTTCATTAATAATGTTGATTTTTGAAATGAGAGATCAATTTTCTATTGTGGTGATGGAGGAAGAATGGTGTTTTCTATTGTGGTGTGAGGGGGGTGGTGATGATGGAAGATGAATTTAGTTGATGTGTACATTAGGAGGAGAAAGATATGAGCTTGTTGTTAAGGAAGACGATAAGTATGTTTGTTTTGTAATGGATATTTTTTATTAAAAAAAAACAAAATTGTGGATGAGAAATGGAAAGGAGGAGATGAAGGTCGGGTCATAAAGGATGGTGGATGGTGGTGCTGGAAATGGAGAATGTGAAAAGTTGAGATGGGTGTTGTAACATGAAAAAGAAGGAAATGCTTGAGAAATAAGAAGATGAGGTGGAAATTTAATCTAAATTTTTAAATTAATTAATTTGTCACGTGTTACAAATGAAATGATGACAGAGATCACCGTTTGCCATGTCAAAGAACACACTAACACTGTAAGATATTGAGGACTGATTTCATGAATTTTGAAAGGATAAAGACTTAATTAGACCAAACGTTAGAAGAGGGACTAAAACCAAAATCGCCTAATAGTTTAGGGACCAAAAAAATAGTTAACCCTATTTTTAATTGTGCCATAAATTATAAATTCATTAATCAATGTTGAAAGTTACATTTGTTGCATTTTTGTTAGAACACGTGCTTTTTTTATGCACCATCACACTATCAAGATGTCCACTTCGAAGGTCAACCCTTAGTTCAACAAAACATACCTAATAACAGGTTTATTATTGACATGAGTGGAGTCAGAAGTTGGAAACACTCAACTGTCTACAACAACACACAATTGACAACCAACGGAGGTATGAAAAAAAGTGAAGTAGTAATAGGATGTGCTTGTAGTTTTTTAGTGGTGTCAAAGTTAAATCTCTTTTGTTAAACCTTTAGAGGTCATTTTCCTTCTGTACTGGAAAATAGTTTGACGTCATTATAATATACCTTTTGATGCACATGCAATAGACAAACATAATGTTTTTGACGTCGTCTTATTTGTCAATTACATGTGTGTAAATGCCTGGTGGTTACGTTTTGTAATGATTATTCCATATAAAGAAATATTCTTTCCTAATAACATTTTGCGTATTAATTGTTGAAATTTCATGATTAATTACATTTCTTAATTACATTTAATTATTCGTTACATCAATTAATCATAATGATTATAACCTTAATAAATATGGTACCCACTCATTTATCCATGATAATCTCCGTGTCACTCACTTAAAATTAATGTTTCATAAATTTGGATGGGTACCCAATGTTTAACTTGCACCTTTGAAAGTAAATGACCTTTTGACCGTTCAAACCTAAAGTTCTGACAGTTAGCAACACACAACATCTTTCCACTGAAGAGTCTCCATTTTTGAGCGTACTTCAACCACATATATTTATTCCCATTAATGTGACGTAATTTCAAATCCACTTTCGTCTCACCAAAGGCCAAGGAAATTAGGCAAACATCGCCATCAACCCGATATCATGGCAGCGAGTGGTAGCAGAAGTGTAAGGCAAATTAATTTAGGTGATGCACCTCCTACTGGGACCACGGTGCTGTGGACATTCACCACCATTAACATACATGAGCAGGTTTTTCATTCACTTTAAATTCTCATTGTCACTAAATTCATTTACATTATTTTTCACTTATTCAATTTTCAACTTTCTATGTAGTCATTTGCTTATGTTGATCGACATTTTGTTGCTGCCTTTGAAAAGGAACTCACACATCAATGGAATTTGGTTGATAGCTTTGGAAATGGATTTGTAGTATCCTACAACATGGATACACTAAATCCAAAATTAACCGATGGGTGGAAAGATCTGGAAAAAACATACACAGAAGATATATGGGACTCAAAAGTCCAATTTCGTTATGTGGGAAACTGTCATTTCCAAATAACAATTTTTCTTGGCAAATGCACACCGAAAAATATGGAGGCATTCTTAGAACGTGCTACCACACACCCTAGGACAACCCCATTTGTAGTGAAGTTGACTAAATCTCAGGCACAAGGCAGTCATCTGGTATTTACTCATTTCTGAATTCAGTTGTGTTGATAAGAATTAATATGTATGGTTTCTACATATTGTTTTTTACTTTATTGTTGGTTATGTTCACAGGACTTGAATGTTGCTTTTGTTGATGTCATCAAAAGCCTTGAAATGAATGTCATATACCTGCTTGCACAAAGAAGTGGAGTGGAATGCAAACCTCATCCTTTCGTCGTTCACCCTTCCATTTTGCAATCAATTCTTCCAATTCAGAGATAGAATGTTCCAGATCAACTATCTCGCCTTCATGATTGTGTAGCAAACACTCAACCTCTTCCTTCTCCTTGACATCTTGTTTTTTGTAGGCAATGCCAAATTCTTCAAATGCTTCTTTTACAACAACATGATCAAGTTCTTCCTTTGACACCGCCACATCAACAATAGCCTGTACAAAAAAACACATAATTACAAAGGCAAACCAATAACAAACTTCAAACATAACTAATATTATTAAGCATGTCTGCACCATGTCCTTATCAAATGCACTCTTTATGATAGTGTCATCCACGGTCACATTCATCCAATGCAACAATCGCAGGAAGTTCTTCATCCGACATTTGAACTTTGAGTTGCAAACAAGCAAATGATCAAATGATCATAACTAAAAAAATAAATAAATTTTAAAATCAATTTATGCAAAATGACAACCATCACTTAAGAACAATAACAAACATTAATCAATTTACTAGAAGCAAATACGCACATCCTACCACATGGAAATCAATTCGACTTGGTTCATTCTTCAATGCCAACAAAGCACTACACAAGCTACACACCAAATACTCGTACACTAATGTACCCTAATTATATTTTCCAATACTTTCCATATCATCTACTATCTTGAAAATTGTGGGAAAAACACTACCCTTTTTATTTGTTCCTAAAAAATATATAGTTTGCAAAATAATTCTACATCACCAACATCATCATCAAATTTCATCAAAAAATTATATTTCAACTTAACATTAACTCTTTCACACCCAAAAATAGTCCAAGTGTCACTCTTCACGACTTTGTCATTTAAAGCAATTTTTTCTCTCACCACCCTCAACCCTAACCCTAAACAAACGTCTAATAAATTAAATTCCACCATTTGACCACTAACATCAAAATCACCCATTCTTTCAACTCATTTATAGCATAAATGAGATAGAACATTCCTACTTATCTTCATTGATTCCTTTAACATGGGAAACCACCAAAACGAGATGCCTGCAATATACTCCTTTTGTTGCACACTTAATCTATCATTCAAAGCACCACTGTACTTCACTTTGCAGGAGTGACGAAAATACATTTGTGTAACAAATCATACTTTTAGGACTTTCAGAAAAATAAAAAATAAAAAATGAAGACAACGGTGGAAAATAACACACCTCTTCTCCTCACTACAATCAACAAATTGAACACCAAAATTGCCCTATTTGTACTCCTTAACGAAAAAACATATCCTAAAACCACCCGCATCATCCATATCGAAATGGAAAAATTACAATTGATTAAGCCTACAACAATAAACTTTGCACACACAACCAACAACGAAAATAATGTCGACGAATGAAGCAACCGTTTAAAAAAAATTACATGATTCTGCAACCCTCGCAATCACTCCAACGCCCAAAAATTTGACATTTTCTGCTCAATCTAACCAAAATCAAAGCTATCTATGTTTGGGTTGCGGGTTATCTCTTCGAAAAAATAAAAAGATCAACAATGGGTTATCAAAACCATGAATGATGAACAAACAAAATCTGTGTAATAAAATAAGAGGATACTTACAACATAACAGTTTGTTCCCACCATTGTCGTTCTTGTGTGGAGGAGGTGCTCCCATTAAGGATTTCTCCAAGCTCTTGTCTCCAAAACCCATGTCTCAATGCTTCTTTGCTTCTATCTGCAAACACTTGCAAACACTCCGCTCCCTTGCAACCCAAAACTTGTGGAATGGTGGTCGTCGATGACTTCTCCTCGTCGCTGTCTCCTCTAATCCACCGTCAAATGCTTCTTTGATTCTCTCTGTCAAACACTACTTCTTTCTCTATCTTTGCGTCGTTTGCCTTTACCAAAAAACTCCTCCAACTCCCGCACAAGCACCAGTTACTTTCATTAAATGAAAATTCATTTAAAAATTAAAACTTATGTGCCACATCATCAATGTCAAATTTGAGTAAAAAAATATATCTAAATATCATTTTCGTAAGCTAAAAGGATAAGTTATCTTTGTTTCAATTCTATTCTTACAATTTTATTAATTAAAATATTTGTTTCTATTGCACTTTTTAAATAATTTACGAATATTTACAAATTTCTCTTTCATTTTTCTCCTTTCATTATTCTTCTTTAATTCAAATAATGACATTTCACTCTTTTTCTTCGTTTTCCTTCTTTTTGACTCTCAAATTCATATTTTTTTATTTGAAATTATATTTTCACATTTTTGTTTTAATATATTCTCATTGTCATATTACATTCTCAAAAATTAAAGAGTTAAAATATAGATGAAAATATGGACAAGTTAAAAAAATTGAATGATTAAAGCATGAAAAGTAAAATATTAAAATCTTTCACAACTACAGCCATTTAAAACGCTGAACATTTGCTCCACATGGTATTCTAATTCGAAGTTCTTTATTCTTCATGGGACGTATAGGTAGTAGATGCAATATACACTAAAAGGAAATGCAATGGATGAAAATAAATCAACTATTTCCCTTTTTTCTCTAATCAGTACCCTACTACATAAACCATTCAATTCACCTAGTCTTCTCCTACCATACATTCTACCTTGCTTCTCTGCTTTCAAAAACACCAGCAATCTGATTACCTAAATAAAATAACTGTACTTATCTCACTATAGTTTTCAAACTTCAAATAGTTTATTCCTTTCTACTATTCCATTCCCATATAATATTATAATGGTGTTCTTCAGCATGCTTTACTACATCTTTAACTTCCCAATCCCTTTTAAACACGGCAATCTGCGAAGCATAGCCGGGCTCAACCTCAGCAGAACCACCAACACCACTAAACTCCACCTTGTAATTGTGCCGAGCAGCTAAGTCAGATGCCCATTGTCTGAACTGTGCTCTGGTCCACTCAAATTTGTGGTCGTGATTACGAAACTTGCATGATTGTAACAGGGTTTTATCGTCTAATTCCTCCTGTTCTTGGGCTGGAGGATTCGACTTCTGGAGTACTACATTGTATTCAAAATTTGGAGTGGAAACAATGAGAATCCTTGGCCGGAAAAAACTTAATGCCACATCCCCAAATAGACAAGCTTGATCTTCTTCCATATGTTCGATTACCTGCATTGTATCATCGATTCATATAAGTTGATTCATAGGTCATAGTAGTGCTGCATAAAAGAAAACTATGTAACCACAGGACATAAGAACATGAAAGTGATAGCATAATACAAGACAATTCAACTAATGAATACAAACTACGAAGTATATTTGCCGTGAATTGGTGCAGGAAGTAACACATAGGTATACAAGTACAACTATTACTAGTTATGACAATGCAGAAGTGGTTTAAGAATGAACTTGAGAAAAATATAAAGAGATTATAATGAAATTGAGAGAAAGTATATTTTCCTCTTTTAGGTTTTCATATTTATAGTAGTTTGAGATACATTAGACTAAAGGATGAGAAGAGAACTCTAGAAGATGTTCCTAGGGGTCTAGCACAAAGCATGCTCCTAGAAATTAGGTTCAGCACAAAGTACAATAAATCCAATTTAAGACTATTTATTCCAACAAATGATAAAGATCACTAGCAGCATTACGCAAGGCTAAGGTGCTTGAGACAGAATGTGAACATGAACTAATGCTTGCAAGCATGTGCATACCGCATACAAACATGGAACTGGAGACTGCGGTCTCTGCAGAGAAATAAGAAAACAAGAAATCTTCATAATGTCAACCTTCCTGACCTGCTCCACCAAGTAATTCCATCCCTTGTGCAATTCCCACCACGGTAAACTTCCATTATTCAGTCAAAGTCCTTTTTTTATTACTTTCCATGTCATTCAGACAATTTAATTTCAGTTATATTCGATTAATAGATTATTCTAGAAACAATGAGTCCTAAAAAAGAAAGCATACGGCACAATGCAACTTGACAAATTAAACCAAGTTATTGATGGCAAACTTATTTATCAGAGAGTGAACATATTCTAAACTCAAGAATAATCAAATCATATATGATTTACTTGCAGAAAGAATAGACATGATGTCTAACATGACGACAGCCATGTCAAAACGAAGTTAACAATGGCTGAACAAAATAAACAACGGATAATGAAATTTACCTCTAAACAAGTGCCAATATCAAATCCTTGCAACTGAGAGCCAAAATTCGTAATTGAACCTTCATAAAGAATTACTGATTGTACGCCTGTCCATTGCCTACCAGCATCTGAATTTGTACATAATTTTGAATTAAGTACCTGCAAAATTTGTGCACACAACAAACAGCTTTATACAACAAAGTATTTATACAACAAAGTATTTTTCCACTAAGCAGGCTGGTTAGAATGGACCAAACAATTTCATGATGAAAATTTCCGTAACTAGTCAGCTGTCAATTTAATCAAAGATATCATCCTCCAATATTAAAAAATTCCCTCAACTAAAAAGAGCACATCCTTGTTAATCAACAAAAGAAATAATAAAATAGTGTTACCTATTACTTTGATATTTTCTATGATAACGGACTCTATTATGTACATAGCAAGAGTTTCCTAACTTCAGGTGATGAACAAAGAAAAGACTGGCACACATAATGTACAAAATAAAAGCCTCTATCATATTATGCAAAAAGGTCGGGACACATAACTCAGTCTGTAAACATTCACATCCCTTCGGCATACTTCTAAGATCCATCTTCTTCTGATAAGACTCCCCCAACATTATATGTTTTGAAAAACCAAACCTAGCTCTTTATAGTACATCTGAACCATAAACCCTAACAAACAAAAACTTTGTCAAATGAAAGTGAATGTGATGTGACCTTTGCAGCACGGCTAAGACCCTTCTGTGAAATATCCACACCCGCCATTTTCTCCAAAGATGTTGGATAATTTAACAAAGCTTCCAACAAGCTTCCAGATCCACATCCAAAATCAATCTGTGATGAAGGAAAGTGTCAAATTAACAATTTAGGTTAACCAAAGAAGACCAAAGATGAAAGCATTTTGTATACCAACGTAGAAGCATGAGATTCTAGAATTTGTTGAACTCCAAATTCGACCCGTTGCTTTGAAAGAGGAGGGCTGAAAAGAGCCTGCTCCATTCTTTCTTCTGGAGGTTCAGTAACCTTGATCAAACTTATGTCGTATTCTATACAACAGTCTTCTGAAAAATAAAATATAAAGCCATGACAGTCAGTAATTTAACCCCACACTGAACCAGGGAAGGGGTGAGAATTGATAGAAAATAACTCACTAGAAGATAACAAGGACAACATTTTGACTGATTCACCAGAAGAAGCAAAAACCAAATCAGAAGAGAGGAAGTTTGTAGAGAAGTAAGCGTACTGGCCAACAGACATCTGCATCACAACCTCTTCAATGTATGAAACTGTAGCACCGACTCCCACTTCAAATTCAAACTCATCACATACTTCAATAACTTCTTTGACATTCTGACTCTGCACAGCCAAAGACACTGAATACCTTATACAAGGTAAAGATCCATTGCATGGACAGACACCAGAAAATGGACCTTCGATCTTTAAAGACTGCACCAAATCCCCCAGCATGTCATATGATGAATCCATATAGGTTGGTTCAACTAATTTATTGCATTGAATTGCATTAAGCTGACCATTGTGTGTTGATTGACCTGCTAAAATTTCACTGATAATGTTGCTGGAATAAATCTGGATATTAAAGTCGTCGGCAGTCTCACAAAGCCGCTCAAAAGAAAGAATCATACTCTTAAACCACATATTCAGCCATGATAGAACTTTCAATGAAGTGTTCTGAATAGCATCATTCTGTTTTTTATAACCATCCTTTGGAGAACACAAAAGTATTAAATCTCCACACCTAGAAAGCAATTTTATTTCACATTTAAACAACTCTGAATCTGAATGCGTTGAACTTGTTACACAGACCCCATTGATATGCTCAATCACATTGTCACCACATTCTGCAACCTTCAAACATGATCCTGATAATAATGAAGATGTTTTGAAAGGATGAAATGAGAAGAGAGGTTCGGACAGACGGTGCTGGCGGCAAAACATACAAAGTATATCCCTGGGAAGAGAACCCCTCCAGTTTGCTCTTGTGGTGAATCTTGATGGCAACTCAGATGCAAGTATTGCCTCCCTGGATAATTTATAAATGCCACCTGGTGTCTTCCCTAGAAGCATCCTGTAATGGAAATCTAACCATCCGTAAATGATGCAAACTAACACAATTTTGCAGATATAGATGTTGACAAATTTCATTGGCTATTGCCTAAAATAGACAAAATTACAAATGTCTGATGTTCATCAAAAATAAATATTTGACAAATGAATCCACGGGACAAATGACTCAGACTCAAAAAGGGTAACACATGAGATACCAAAGTCTGAAGATGTTAGGCATCCATACAGCATTACTTAGTTACATAGTTAGTTTAGTGAGCTGGAGTAATCTAAATATGGCATGTTGCTTATAAATAAGATGCACTAGAGAGAAATATCGGCCATCTGAGAAAAGAGGAGAGAAAACAGGGTCTATCCAATATCCTGAATATTCAATAAAATTCTTTTACAATTCCTGCTTCAGTTCTATCAGAAGAGCAGGTAAACTTTTGAGTTTAAGAATACTAGACTCTTTCCTATAGTCCAATTGCAAACATTCAATTTGCAGAGACATAGATTCATGAGCAAAAGAATGCTTTGGTTGGCCACTATGAAACACCAAAAGTGCATGACATAATAACATCGTTCTTTTAATCAATCATTACTTGTAATTTACTCCTAAAGGAAATTTAAGTTTGACAGCTATGCAATAAACAATTCAATGAATTACTTGAATTTAAAGAGACCTGTAATATAACCGAACCGATACATCCTCATAGAAAATGTCTCTAGATTTTCGTGTATATCCAATTGATGCTAATATTGCATCACCAGCTATATCTTGCCCAGCAAAGTAACTTGCCCTTACATTCAGAGATCCCATTAAATAAAGGGTTTCTTTTCCGTTTGCAAATTTAGAAGATAGATCTAGTAGATATGGTTTTGGAGCAGTAAAGAACAGTCTTGTCTCAGAAGAAGCTTTACCTAAATTCCTGTAGAGAACAAGAAGTCAAGAATAAGTTATCAATGAAACTCAGACACTTTTTTGTAATGTCATCAATCTCCATACCTTGAAATCATAACATTGGCAGCATCTTCTAAACCAAGTTCATTTGCAATGACATCAAGGTAGTATTCTCTTAAAGAAATACGAAGCGTAACTTGTTCAATAGATTGTTCCACTGAACTAGGAATGCGTATGGCAGCAACCTGAATGCATTCTAGCGAACTATGCTCTTTCATCAATGACTCTACTATATCTTGTGGATACGGAGTCAGCCTTCTAATACAGAGATGTCGTTCAGAAGTAGCAAGATACTGGTACAAGTTTGCCGTGGCGCTCTTTATGTGTGAAATAACCAAAAATGGGTTGGACTCCACATCAGGATTAATACATTTACACAAGCTGAGAAGCTTTGGATCATACATAGCAAGGACAGAAATAGGAATTGAACGACAAAGGTCACCTTTCCTCCACAAAGTTGCTCGAATGTGACCACCAAGAGGATGATCACATAAAAGAAACTGCAGATGTACCAAATGGCAAAGAAAACTGGATATCAGACTGATTTAAAATTCACTAATGGATAATGTCCGAGCAGCATGGCATAAAAAAAAAAAAATTTCCTTGAGTAATTTGTAACCATGATATAGCTGCCAAAGATAATTGTAAATTCTTTACTAAAATTAAATTATAGAAGAACAAGACAAAAAAATGAGACATCATTTTTTCATACAATATATTATACTTTAAGCTGGCTTTTCTAAATTATAAAATAAGTTCTTTGAAATGTTCTGTGAGGCCATCCATATGGAACTGTCAACTCAAGTGTCTAACATATACAAACATGTCATCTTAGATCTCTGAACTAACAAAATACATTTTTTAATAGTAAACCTAATTAGGAGTGTAAGACATGTGTCTAATGGGTGTTAGGGATGTGTCCATATCAGAAATGTGTTTAACACTACAACACTTCAAAGAGGAGTGTCCCTGCTTCATGACCTAATATACAAGGTTAAAATGGATTACCTACCTTTTCGGAAAATATGAAGGCAATTCGAGCTACTAAACTTTCTTGTGCTTCTTGAGGAGTGGGATCAATGGTCTCTGAACAAATGCCAAGCTGCGTAGTATTATCAAAGTTAAAATGGCATAATCCTTATGACAATAAACACTTGAATAAAACATATAGTAACAGTATAAATCCGGGTCCAATGAGCAGAAATAAATACAAGAAAATATCACAATACTACCATACCACAATGTACACATACAAAACATACTGTAGTAATCGATTCAATGTTGGGCAAAAAGACATATGCCTATCCATAACATTTTTTAAGAAATTATATATAGTTTGAAACTTTTAGTGTATACTTACTCAGATGTATTAGCACCTCACATACTTGTGTCTCTACAGTAAATTTTTCTTTCTGTTTGTGTAAGTATAAGTAATCAGTAGACAGCTGGATCTTAATCAGTCTTTATGAAGCTTAGTTAGCCAGTCTTTACCATAGCCTGATTTTATATATACATGAGTCTGCACGTTGTACCATTCACTTTTCAGAATCAAACAAATTCCATAGTTTTTCTCTAAAGCATCAAATCTATTGGAAACAATGAGACAATGAATCAGGAAAATGAAATCAAGTCCACATTTAAAGTGCTCTCCATTTTCCAAAACAGGGCATCCATCAAAAAACAAGAAACACCAATGGAAAATTCCAGTGAATTGAATGATACATTACACGAACATGATTATATTACTCAAAAGACTCGCTCAATTACACTGGAAGAGACAAAATACTAAGATTCACATAATGGTAATCTCATTGACTTTCTCAATTTCAAGAAAACAAAACCATCCTACAAACTTGACCACAATCATCTTCAAAGCATGAATAAAACAAAAAACAATCAGTTATAGCCAAACGTAACAGCATGAGCAAATTATTCATTTACTGATTGTACCTCTTCGTGTTGACTTACAGAATGCTTGTTTGAATAAATAAATAAATAAATTCAAAGGCATGTGAGATAAGGCAGTAGCTCAATTCAAAATAACTGCAACTGAAGAAAAGTAAATGCTGTTTATACCATTTTTCACAACAGTCATACATAGTTGAAAGGAGATTCAAGAAGAATGATAGCATAATAAAAATCAATTATTTACATACTGATCAGAATGAGTGATACCTTCTCAATAGCAATCTCTGCTGCAGATTGCTCTGCATCCTTCTTCTTTTTAAAGGTCCCTGAAATGACAGAAAGTTCTGGAAGCTGTAATGTGCAACGATAAAGGCAGGGACCCATTTGTGGAATACTCAATCCAGGACATTCGATTTGATGAACCTCCTTCACTTCCTCTACCACATAGGAAGCCTTATTGCCAAAATTTTGGTGTATTATGGCCTTAGGTGTAAGGGTTGGTTTTTTGTGTGAAACAACAAGATGTTCCCTAGTTTCCATGACAAAAAGCTCAGACCATCCACTAACCTAGAAAATCCAAAAAAATAAATAAATCAACAAGAACTTTTTTTATTGCAACGCACTTCAAACTCGTCACCATATTAACAATAGATTACTTTTTAAGTGGTTATTAGCATATACAGAATAAATACAAACCACATACATTACCCTCCGCATTTTCTTTAAGGGATAGTAAAATATTTCACGGAAGGATGTTTGAAATGCACTAAACTAAAACCTAGCTTCTTCTGTAATCGGTATTTGGAAGGCCAATGGGAATCTAACCCCTAATCAGCAATACTTGTTATACCAATTTAACATTGGCAGTAAACTCCCAAAAATCTATTCACCAACAAACACACATAAGAATTCGTAGTTTTACACACTTCCCAATATTAACTATAAAAGGAAAATAAGAATCGATGATTACGTACTCGATTACCAGCATAAAGAAGCCCAAGCAAAGAAGCATACATTTATGATGATAGTAATAAAAGTAAAAAAGAAAGCACAAAAGTAAATAACACGAAGGAAAGTAAACGCGGAATACCTAAGCGAATGCGAGGGAAATAAGAACTGAGGAGCAAGTTGAGGACGTAAGAGTGCTTGAAAGCATATACATTTCAACATTCAGAAAGAGAAAGAGAACGAAAGAAAGAAAGAAAGAAAAAGAAAGAAATGAGAACCTTGGTTGAGTCAGCAATGGGGTTTGTTCGTAATGAGAAGGAAAATGAAGGATTGTTGTAAAGTATGAGTGAAGTTGTAAAGTATGAGTGAAGTGATGGAGAAGAAAAGAGAAGAGAAGAGGGAAAGATTTTGTTTTCCTTTCAAGTGTTTTTGGGTTCGTTCACGCCGAGTCAGTGGCAAATGCGAACCGAATCATGCCTCTACGCGTGGTCGCGTGCTAACTACTTGCTTGATAAGTTTTTTATTCACTGTTTTTTATTCACTGAATATATCGACAGGTGAAAACACCTACTCCCATGTTGCTGTCTGCAAACTTTTTCTAAAATAAAATTAATTAAAAAGTATTATTAAAATAGTGAAAGCATATTGATATTATTTTTTTTATGATAACAAAATTTATAAAATTATTATTGTTATAATTATAAAAATAAATGTAAATCATTTTTGTAATTTTATTATAGGTAATTTTTATTAGATGATTATTTTATTATAAATGATTATTTTAGTTTAAAAAATAGTGAAATTTTAGAAACAAAAAACGGTAAAATAAGAAAACAGTTAAATTTTAAAAAATAACGGTTACTTAAAAAAATAAAATTTTGATAAAATAATTATTTTTAATTAAAAATATACTAAAAGGATAAAATAATAAAATAAATATATACATCAACTAAAAGATAAAAATAAAATAATAATTATTTTATTTAAAAAGTTACTAAAAGAATAAAATAAGAAACTATTAAGAGCGAATTTTTAATATAATAGTATAAATATAAAGATTTGAATAATATTAAAAAATTTATTTTTTTAAATATTATAGTTGTATGAAGGAATATCTATAAGTTTACATTAAAATAAAAAATTAAATATGTATAAAAAACAATTAATTATAAAATGTTCTAATTTAAATTTAAAAGATTTTTATTACTATAATTATATAAAAATACCATAATTTTTATTAGTAGTTTTTTTGGATAATCAAAATTAAAAAAAAAAACTATAGAATATAAATATATAAATACAAATACATAAGAAGGATTAAACCGGTGCAAATGTTGTGATTTTGGACGAAGAAGAGAGTAAAAGAAAATGAAAGAAAACAATAAAAGAGAGTAAAAAGTGAAATTATTTAATGTAAGAAAGAAGAAGTTTAAAGTTTATAATAAATATGATTGATGCAATTGTAAATATTGAAATGGATAATTTGTTAAGGAGGGGTTAAATTGGTTTAATAAAACTTTTGTTATTTTTGAAAATTTAAGAGACCTTTAAATCGAATTAGATCAACAACGAGACGTGAATGCAATTGCTACTAGACTCCACACTTTCAATCGATTAAAAATAGGGACAACTGATTTTTTAAACAGTTAACAGTGTAGTGTAAATCAACATATGAAAATATCATAATTGAAATATTGAGAATTATGCAAAATTTCAAATTTACAGTTTAACTCAAAAACACAATGAAAGACTTATCAAGATTGATTCAAATAAGCAATACAAATATGAACCAAGCCTTATGTTATGGCAAAACGCACAATAATTGATAAAAGATTATACAATTTAAAATTCTTGAAACTTTAAAACACAAATCAAGAGAGAAGGGATATAGTCAAGTAGAAGGACACAAAGTTTTTACACTGGTTCACTCAAATATGAGATACATCCAGTTTGTTAATGAAACTTTTGAACCTGACCTGCACTATATCAAAAGATTTACACAATCTACAAGATTACACTTTCAAAATAAGCAAACCTGAATAAAAGCTCTCCATAGCCAACCAAACTTCTTTCTCCAAGTTCCTAAACAAAATTGCTCCAAGAAAGATCAAAGATCAATCACCCAAGGTTGCACTTCTGTATGATCTAGAGAGAGTTTTTCCCATAATTCATAATGATTTCCTGCTCAAAATGGCAAGTCTTAAGTTTCTCTCTGAAAAATCAAAACTTATAGTTAATTTGTTAGCATATCCAACAGGTTGATTTTTCCATTCAATATGTTGATTTCACAGTTAAATCAGTTGATTAAAAAATAATTCAACTGATTGAATATGTAACAAATAAAACTATTGTAGCAAACCATTTAACCTACTAAAAACAAATTCAACATGTTAAAAGACACCAACCAGACCCTAGACATTTATACAATGCGAAATGGTCTACACTATAAGCACCAATCTTCAAGTTTTGTGTTCTTCATGTGAAACTCAGATTCAACACACACTCCAAGCTTAATCAACACGAGGATCTTAAAGTCTTCACATCTTCATCAATTCATCATAGTTTCATCATGTCCCAATGCAATTCAGGTATCTTCATCAAATCTTTAGGAAACAAATCATCAAATCTTTAGGCAACAAATCATCAAATCTTCTCATCCCAATACAAGGGTACATTTACCAACTTCATTCCATAATCCAAGAGTTGATGCTTAAGCCAAATCCAAATGATTTCAGCACAATTATGACCAACTACTATATACTCTGCCTCAACTAGAGATAGCAAATAAACACGCTCTTGTGAGTATTGTCTGAACTCATCCCCGTTTCTAGAGGAATCCCCAAATTGACTAAGTATGGGTATGAGTATGGGGAATCCCCAACTTTTTCAATTGGGTATGGGGATGGGTATGTGGATGTACATATCCTCGCCATAATACTCGTCCCCGTTTAAATTATTAAAATATTCACAATTAATTAAGTAACCATATATATATATATACAATTTATTTTTTATTTCTTCTAATTATTTGGTTTTTAATGAAACTCATTCACATCTCTACTATATTTTTCATCTTATCATAACTTTTATGTAATTATGTTAAACTGATATAATTCAATTAAAAAAAATTATGTCTCACATTTGAATATTTCTATTATTTTTTAATATTTGTATTTATTGTATATTTTCCTTTCGCATGAAAATGTTTAATACTCTCAATTTAAGTGTTTAATAGCATAAACCTTTCATTTACTAAGTAATATAAAAAAAAAAATTTACTGATTATTATTAATTTTTGTTTCATTTGAAGAACTATTTTGTTTCGCTAAAATATTTTTTGTTATTTCTCAACATTTGAGTATATATATTGATATTTGAAAAGTTTTCTTATATCTCTAAGACATTTTTCATCTTATCATACCCTTAATTATACATTTGTTCTTCTTTGTGCGATTTCTTTCAATAGTCTCTCAAATTGTGTCTAAACATTTATTAACTTTTTAATATTTTTATTTGTTGTTTATTTTCATCGTGTAGAATACTATTTCGATATATTTTATCTAATCATTTTTTATTTTCTAACTCATTATCAATCATACTATAACTTTTTCACTATAATTTATAAATAATTTTTATTTACTACAATATAAAAATTTAATGTAATTGCCATGAATATTTTTTTATCACCATCCAACATATATTGGAGTTCAAAAGATACAATATCTATGTTAAAATTGTATTGTTATGCTTATTATTTGTTCTTTACATCATTTTGACCAAGTGATGTAGTATAAATTTTATTAATGTATAAAAAAGAGATTCATTAGAATTTTAAAAATTGAAGTAAACAAATATTTAAAATATATTTTAATTTGAATATTTGTTTTCCTTTTATATTTTTTTAAAAATATTTTTAAATTTTATCAACTAGGTTCCATTAATGTTTGCACATTTAATAAATGTTTTGGTTCTCATGAAATTTTATTTGGTATTCTAATTTAAAATGTAAACAATTATAATTTATTTCAAAGTATTTGATATTGAAGAAATAACTATTCTCCTCTACACCATTTTTCTCTTTAGACAACATCTAAAAAGTGTGGTCTGAAGTTAAAAAAGTGTGGCCTAAACTTTAGGCAACACTTTGGCAACAATTTTCTAGGTGTGGAGGATACGCATGTGGACTTAGGTTATAGGCAACAGTTTTTGTACTAAAGGCCACACAATTTATAAAAATGTTGCCTTATAGGGTTAAAATAAGCCACATATTTTGAATGTTGCTTATTGTATATAGACAACACTATTTAAATGTTACTTATTATTTATAGACAACACATTTCAAAATGTTGCTCATTATTTATAAACAACACATCTTAAATGTTGCTTATTATATAAACAACAATTTTTTAAATGTTACCTAACTTTCATATAACACTTTTCTAATATGACCAAAAATTAAATATTAGATATTATAACATTTTTAGTGAAATTTTTAAATTGGTTTAGAATATAAATATTCATTTAGATCAATACTTTTAAAATTACAATTATGCATTTAGAAATTTCTTATATTATTTTATCTCTTATTGATTTACGTCACATTAATTATACACTAATGCAACCAACACTTTTTTTTTTACTTTCATAATTAAATGTTTCCCTATTCACATAACAAAACATGCTTAATAATCACAATTTTCAAACATAGATTTTCAAATACAATTTTAATAATGTAATACAACATATGATTATTTATACTACATATAAAGTTATTAAAATTAAAATATTGATGATCCTAACATGATCTTTTACAATAAATAATTAAAAGAAATGATGTTGAGTCCTTGTATATGAATAACTTTCTCCACTTGTAACCAAAGCTGCTAAAGTTGCTCCTCGATGATCAACATAACCTGCTCCCACACAGTCGATACATGGTGTAAGCAAACTACAATAATTTAATAATAATAATAGTAATTCAATTTTATAAATCAAATTAAACTCATTATTTATTCATCATTCATCTGGTTTATTTATAATTAAACCCATTATATTTATCTATTATAAAAATATAAAAAAATTATAGATAAAAAATTGAATTTTAATTGTAAGCATCACATTTCAAGATACTAATTTATAACCTATTCATTTATATCCCTTTGAAGACATGAAACTATCTAAAAAAAGATATATCAATAACAATAACACAATGAAGTTGTTTGCTTAATCATTGAGAAGAAAAATATTCTACTAAAATTACAAGTCATTAATACAGCCCTGCATATTAAATGATTAGACAGGACCAATTAAATATGATTTAATATTTTTCCATGCTTCCTTATAAACTTTTCAGGTTGTCTTATCTCTGGGCAACCTTTTTAACAAAATTGTTACAATCTCAAATTAGATATTAATCATTGAAGAGAATAGGCATACTTTAAATTACTACCTTTAAGTTACTAAATGGTAGGAAACCTTGTTCCAATGTCTTAATGGTCCAACCCTGAATTAAATCCATGTTCTTTTGAAAAATGTCTTGATCACATCTTAACTATAATAAATAAAAATAAAGAAACTTTACGGTCTCAACAATCAAACATATATCAAAAACTATCAATGGTTGAAAGAATTATTTGTTAAAAAAAATCTATTGTTTCATTTATATTGAAAAGGTAATAGGAACTAAATGGCTTCCTTTAATTTTGTTGATTAGTGGCAATTTATTAAACCTTAAATCACTTCTATTATTAGTGTCAAACAACTAAACCGTTAAAGCACTAGAAAGTGTAAAATTCATGCATCAACCCTATCCGTAAGAGACCAAGTATAATTTACCGTAGTTTCCCTCTGTCTCTTTTTCACCTTCAAGTGAAATCCATTCCTTGAAAGGGCATGCACATGTAAAACAAATTTTTCTCAATTTTCCAACCTAAATTGATAACTTATATATTAAACCTATGTTTGACATTAGAAAAATATCAAGATCCACTGGCTCTTCCAAGTAGTAAAAAAGTTGAAAAAGAAACTCACGTAGTTTGTCTCACATGTCAAGTAATTAAGGTATTTTCTTCTAGAAGACTAACCTTCATCATCTACAGGCAAATTGTAGAGCTTTACCATCCTTCACACTTATTACTTTGGCTTTATACCATGTTGCCTTAAATCCTTCTCCATCTTGAAAATGGTGCAGTGAAAAACAGAACCAATACAAAAAGCAAGCCAAAGTTCCCTCCAACTGAAGGATAAGAAACTAGATATTTGAGTTTAAATTGAATATGAGCATAGGTTGGCACATTTTTCACTAAAAAGAAGAGCATAATCAACTTCCAAAGAATAATTGCACCTTACCTGCTGCCCAGCTCGCCGAAGCTCTTGATCCAGTTCGGTCAGCTTTAAATGACTACTTTCCAACTTTTGAACATAAGCCTGAAGAGTAGCAATATTTCTTTATCAAGTCATCTTAGTACCAATGCAAAATTTACCAGTACGCCCTTCAAATTAAACTACTCATCCCAACAAAAAATTTCATCCATTTAAACCAGAATTGTTGTTACATCGAGAAAGAAAAAGGAATTGCAGGTAATTAATAATTTACTACATCAATGTTACTTCAAAGGTGAAACATTAAAATTTTGGTTTGTTATAATTAACTCTTTTCATATATATATATGACTAGATAGTAGCAACCTTAACTAGTAGTTTCTAACATCAAATAACCGTATACTACAAGAAGACCAGAGGAGGCATGGCCAATATTTGTGCCAAAAACCAAGTTTTCCATGTAATGTGAACATAATCACTTCATTCTCAAACTAGTCGACTACATGAAAGATTTTCAGAACATTCAAGATTAGTGCACCTAACATCATTGTTCGATACGTCAAGAAAAATAGTTCATTTCAAAACATATATGGTGAAAATGTATTTAAGTATGGATAATTTATGCCTTCGAGATCTATATGCTTACCAATTTCAGAGAGCTGAAGCTTCATCTTGGCTTTGACTCTTTCAGCAAATGACTGTAGACAATAGCAACAAAGATGTCCATGAATCATGACAAACAAAATCTAGCCAATAATAGAGAGAATTTATAAAATGTGTCTAGACATGAAAGCAACATATTCAATTAGGTAGATTGGAACGTACCATACTATCATAACCTTCAATTAGGTTGGAAGAATTCGTCCCAACATTGTTTCCCTTTCTTGCTTCACTAACTTTCCCTATATCATTTACCGCCTTCTCTTACCTACACTATTTGTGAAGAGAAGTGCTTCCCTATCCATGTCCTTTATCCCTCTCTCCTTAGTCCTATCCCTATCCCTATCCCTATCCCTCTCCCTCTCCCTCTCCCTCTCCCTCTCGGAAACCCTAGGCTCATAAGATGGCTTCTTATTGAGTTTGTCGTTAATGGATTGCAGTTGCGCTTAATCACTTAATTGAGTAAATACTTACAATCACTTAATCTACTAAACACGAACCACAACAACAATGCACCAGCTCAAATACAAAACGTATCAAAAATTTGATAATTCAATCAATCTCACATAGCAATTAATCAAACAGAACCAGCAAAGTACCCCGAGTTCAAGCAACTTGGAGTTTGCCACAAAACCAGGCATCTCACCGAAAATGGCAACAAGCTGGAGTGGTTGAGTAGAGCAACTATTGATGCGAGCTCTAACGTGCAAGGATGGTTCCTAAGGTTTACACGATTACAACGACGAGGGTCCAGTCTGGTGGCAGTGGTGACAATTGCGATCAACGCCGGTGGCGGGATTAACAGTAAAGGCTGGAGCCAATGTTTTCGGGGAAGAAGAAGAAGAAGACGCTGATGTTGTGTTGATGTCAATCAGACGAAGAAAGAAAAAATTTCAAGATCCAAGGGAGTTCTAAAATCTCCACTGATTCGTGCGAAGTTCTAAAATTTTAATTGCAATTTTTTGAAGTTACTAAAAGTGAAAAGGAGGGAAGATTTTTTTAAGAAAACATGTATAGTATGTATAAAAGAACTTATAATTTTGTTTTATTTAATTAAGTTAATTAAGTGTTATGTGTAAATATGATATCTCATTTTTAATCTTAGGCAACATTTAGAAAAGTGTGATATAAATAATCAACACTTTATAAAATGTGTTCTTTAATAATTTTAAAATCACATATACAGAAAAATGTGATATTTAGTAATTTTTAAACCACATTTGCGAAAAATGTGGTCTTTAATAGTTTTTAAGCTATACTTATAAAATTGTTGTCTTTTACGTGTTTAGGCAACACTTTTATATGTGTTGACAAGTTGAATGTTGTCTAAAGTGAAAAATGGTGTAGTATAATATTGAATATTTGATAATATTATGTTTTCTTTACCGTAATTTTTTATTTATAAAAATTAATTAAAATTAATATTAAAGTAGTAAGAAAACGGGTACGGGTATGGCTACGAGATTATACTCGTTACCCGGTGGGAATGGGGATGAGATAAAAGTTTGAAACCCGTTGAGTTTGAGTATGGGTATGGGGATAAAGATGAATTTTTTCTACGGGAATGGGTATGGGATAGCGAAACTCGTCTCCATCTCATCTCGTTGCCATCCCTAGCCTTAACTGTGGAGAATGCCATATAGGCTTGCTTTTTACTATTCCATGATATCAAGCTTGAGCCAAGTAGGTGACATGTTCACTTGTGGGTTTTCTATCCAATTTGCATCCTACATAGAAAGAATATGAAAAACCAATAAAGTTATCCTAGAATCACTTGGATACCATAATCCAACATTGATTATCCCTTTCACATACTTGATAATCCTCTTTACAACTTTATAATGAGACTTCTATGGATTGGATTGAAATCTTGCACACAAGCATACACTAAATTGAATATTTGGCCTACTTGTTATTAGATAGAGCAAAGAACTAATCAGCTCTCTATATTTGGTTGAGTCAACTTGCTACCTAGCCTCATCTGAATCCATGATACAATTTGTAGCAATTAGAATGGCTACTTCTTTCAATTCTCCATTTCAAACTTTTTCAGCAAATCAAAATAGTATTTTGATTGGCTCAAAAATGTTCCTTACTTTAGTTGCTTGACTTGAAGCCCTAAAAAGTGGGTTATCTCACCCATCATAGACATTTCAAATTCACCTTGCATAGTTACAACAAAATCTTCACACATAGAGTTATTAGTTGAACCAAAGATTATATCATCAACATATAATTGAACTAGTATAACATCACTTTCACGTTTTCTAATGAAGAGTGTTTTATCAACAACACCTCTAGCATATCCTTTTGATAAAAGAAAATTGCTTAGCCTCTCATATCATTGTCGTGGTGCTTGTTTCAAACCACACAAGGCCTTTTGATAAATACACTTCTTCATTTAAGAAACCATTCAAGAATTCACTTTTCACATCCATTTGAGACAATTTAAAGTTACACATGCAAGCATAGGCCAATATTAATCTCATAGCTTCTAGCCTAGCTACAGGTGCATATGTTTCATCAAAATCAATGCCTTCCTCTTTATTATACCCTTTAGCAACTAGCCTAGCTTTGTTTCTAAAAATGTTACCATCTTCATCCATTTTATTTCTAAACACTCATTTAGTACCAATTATATCCATGTTATCACTTCTAGCAACTAAATACCACACATCATTTTTTGTGAATTGATTTAGTTCATCTTGCATTGTAATAACCCAATTATTATCACTTAAAGCATCATTTACATTCTTAGGTTCAATTTGAGACACAAATGCAACATGTTCATATTAATTAAGTCTTCATCTAGTGGATACTCTCTAATTAATATCACCAATGACGTTGTCATTTGATAGCCCTTTAGGTTCAATGCATTCCTTAGTTAGGTTGTTGTTTCTTGATGTTTCAGTCGACTATTTTTCCTTTTCAGCTGATTGATTTACTATTCCAAATTGCTTCTCCAAGAGCATATCTTCATCATCTGCATTCTTATATACTTGATCTTGCAGTTTTCGGTTAGTTTCGTCAAATATTACATGCATGGACTCTTGAACAATCATTAACCTTTTGTTATATACTCTATATGCATGATTATGTGTGTCATAACAAGGAAATATACCTTTATTCGCTTTGGCATCAAACTTGCCAAGTTGTTCTTTGCCATTATTTAAAATGAAGCATTTACAACCAAACATTTTTAGGTGAGTTAAAATAGACCTTATACCTTTAAAAAGCTTATAAGATATTTTCTTTAAAATAGGCCTAATCAACACATGATTCAACATATAGCAACCTGTGTTGACTACATCAGCCCAAAAGTACTTTGGTAAACCTTAACCAACTGTTTTCTATTTAATCAATTTAAATGTTGCATGTTTATGTGACAAAGCCTTTTATGCCAAAACCAAGTATCATCCTCTTTTGTAAGGAAGCAATTTAGGCTATATGATGCATGATACAGATCAAACAAGTATATATTGTTGACTCTTTTTCCTATTAACACAATTCTACCAAATGTATCAAAGATAAGACAATGACTAGGTTCAAAAACACTTTAAATCCCTTATCACAATGTTGACTTATACTTATCAAGTTATGCTTCAACCCTTCAATTAGAAGCACACTTTTTATGTTGAATGAGGATCCATTGCTTATAATTCCATTTCCAAGTATTCTCCCTTTGTTGTTATCTCCATAAGTCACGAAACTTTCATCCTTCAACTCCAACTTTTCAAATTTGGTTTTGTCACCTGTCATGTGCGTTGAACATCCACTATCTAGGTACCACAAGTCTTTCTTGTCACTCTTTATGACCTGCACAACAAATTTATATTACATGGTACCCTTTAATAGGTTGGGTCCAACATGGTTAAGCCTTTCTTGGTCCTTTTAAGATCCATTTCATAAACCCTTTATGTACATCATATTCTCTATCTTTGTAACCTTTAAAAACATGCTCTTTTCTCATACAGTAATTGCAAATTGTCAAAGATATATCACTTGATGCATTTTTGGAAAAGAAATTAGCAAACTTTTTAACCTTCTTTTCTTTAAAAGAGTTATAACCAATTACAACCCTTCCAAAAACACAATTTTGAGAGCCAATAATAGCCTAAAAAATTTCTTTTCCTCTTGTGAACTTTGCACATGTTTTTATAAGATATTTCACTTTGTTTTCCAAAAGAGTGTAGTTTTCACAAGTTTTGCAATCAATTGTTTTTCATTGCAACATGTTGAATTATTGTAAATCATGTTCAAATTTTCAAAATCAACTTTTAAATCGGCTATTTCAGATTCTAGTTGATTAACCCTGTTTTCTAGCTAGCTATTTATTCAAAGTCATGCAACAATGGATTATAGTCATTCTTGTCAGGGAACTTACTTGGCTTGATGAGGATGACTCATATCCAGCCATAAGACACATGTTTAATTTCTTCACTTTCATCTTGTGATGAGCTACTTGTTGACTCATCATTATCTTCCCAAGCTATGTAAGTACATCTTTTCTTAGGCTTCTCACTACAACAAATTTGCATATTTGCGAGGGAATAATCCCTAGCTAATCCCTCACTGATCCCTCGCAAAACGTTTTAGCGAAGGATTAGCGAGGAAATAGCGTGGACACCAAACCTTAGCTAAATTATAGGTAGCTAAATAGCGAGGGAACTAGTTCGTAGCTAATCCCTAGCTAATTCCTAGCTAATCCCTAGCAAACTGGTTGTAGCAAATCCCTAGCTAATCCCTAGCAAAATGTTTGTAGCAAATCCCTAACTAATCCCTAGCAGGTGATTCAAGAAAAAGAATATTTGCTTCTGAAAACCAATTTGAAAAAAAGAAAGCAAAGTTGTGTTTTCATCATATATTGTCATTCTGAAAGGTTGAGAAATCTTAATAAAAACATGTGGTATATTGTAATCGATGTGAATTACAAATCCTATGTAGTAAAGTGACCGAGTGTAATAATGATAAGAGTTGATTCAATGGACATTACCTCTGTTCCATGCATCTAGGTTGAGATACAGAGAAGATCCAGTTTTGTTTACACGGAATGGCCCAATTTCCTCTGATGCATCGTATGCTACAGATGAGCATCCAGGCCCTCAACCAGAAATGAAAAATTTATCAGTTCACTGTGATTTGGCACATGCAAGTTTTATCTAATGGTCTTAAGAAGCTTGCAGGGTAAGAATTAAGAAGCATGCATGGCTAACAAAAAAGGATAAATAAAAAAGGAAAACAAGAGAACACACTCACGGATATCTGAAAATCATTCCTCTTATAAGTGCTTTCTTCTTTTCCTACACATCCATGGAAACCCTATCTATGAAAACTCCTTCGTACAATTCTATAATTGGGTATCCTGAATTACACGAAAAAATAATCAGAAAAGAACCGAAAACGAAGACTGAAAAGCAGGGAAATAACCACAAATACCAACATAAGGAAATAGAAGGGTCGTTATATCAGAATATATTCAATACCTTCAAGGCTCCACTTTCAGCACGAAATGGGTGATGGTCATCAAGTCTGTGCGTTGAGCATCTACAGTGTGATCCATCTTTCACTCTTCACTCTTAACTAACCCACAAAACATAAACCCTAAATTATAGACACAAGACGAAAAGTAACAAAATCAAATTCAAACAAATTAACCACAAAGCATAAACCCTAAATCGTAGGTGAGAGAATACAAGATCCTAACCTTTGTTCTCCATTCAAGAACTTTTGGTGATAGATGGAAAATGTGTAGCAGAATGAGATAGATGAATGATAGATTTATCAAGTTCATGGACTGAATAGTGAAGCGACGGCAGTGAGATGATGGTGTTGAAACTTAAAAGCACCAGGGAGGCATGAACCGTGAAGAGGATTGAATGACGGTGACAATGGAACTCATGCGAGGATCGAGCAAGGAGAGAAAGTTGAACCCAGGCGATGATGGAAGGTGACGGTGACGTTAAGTGTGAGGGGACGTCACTCTAAGGGTGGGAAGTTTTTTTTTTCTTCCATTCAGTCTCACGAAGAAGTGAACCATAAAAATTTAGGAATTTATTTAATTCTTTTAATTATATGTAATCTACAGCGTAGAAATTTGCAAATTTCTATAATAAAATTTAGGCATTAAATTTTTAAGAAACATATTCTATAATAAAATTTGCAAATAGTACTTATAGACAATTTTTTAAAATGTTATATTTCCTAATAATATATAATAAAAATTAATTAATATTATTAATATTATAAAATTTGTATGTATTAATATTAATTTTCTACTGATATATTTTTGAAAAAGAATTTGTAATTTAAAAAAAAAACAATTTCCGACACTTTATAGATATTTTTTTATGAAAAATAGTTCACAATAAAAAAATAATTCTAAAACAATTTCATGAATATGTTATAATAAAAACTACAAGTATTTTCTGTAGATATTTATTGTAAGAAAATCTGCAACAAAATTGACGTGAAATAACATTAATTATTTACAAATAACATTTTATAAAATTTGTAGAGATTTCTTGTTAAAATTAATTTTAAAAACTTTCATGAATATTTTTTATGAAAAATATTTTATAATAAAATTTACAAATAGTTTTTGTTAATAGAATGATTTACCTCTCTCCAAATATAACTAATCAACTTCAAATTAATTACGGATTCTTTTTTATTGATCTCATGCTAAATAGTGATGAATAATTTTTCACGCTAATTTCTCTCGAAAATTAGTTACAATTTTTTTTTTGTCATTGATCCTTCTCTAAATAGTGAGGAATAAATTTTCTCGCTAATTTCCCTCGCAAATTAGTTACAGATCATTTTTGTCGTCGATCCCTCGCTAAATAGTGAGGAATAAATTTCCTCGCTAATTTCCCTCACAAATTAGATACGAAACTTTTTTGGTCGTTGATCCCTCTCTAAATAGTGAGAAATAAATTTTCTCGCTAATTTCCCTCACAAATTAGCTATAAAACTTTTTTTGTTGCTGATCCCTCGCTAAATAGTGAGAAATTAGTCGAAAATAAATTCTCTCACAAATTAGCTACAGATTATTTTTGTCGCTAATCCCTCGCTAAATAGCGAGAAATTAGTGAGAATCTTTTTTCTCGCTAATTTCCCTCGCAAATTAACTTTTTTATTGTAGTGTTTTTAATGTATGCACGATTGTTAAAGTTTGGTGATTTTCTATATGAAATGGGTGGAATAAGGGTGGAAAGAAGGGGGCGGAAGTTAGTTTGATTACTAAGGATGTTTGAAACTTCAATTCTAATTAGAGAACTTTACCAGAAGCACCAGAGCAATTGTTAAAAAACAAAACATAGTTGTTGAATCTAATGTGCAATAAAGGTGGATGTTAGTTATTAATTAAGGTAAGATTATAATTTTAGTTGGAGGATAAAACCATAAGAACACAATGTACTACGTTTAAGATATGTTTGTGGTTGAAAGAAGTAGGACTGATAGCCTCAATTTTTGAGTTGCATACACTTATAGAGTAACAGTTTAGTGGGGCCTTAGGTTTTGATTTTCAAATGGTGCATGCAGATTGAGAGGGAAGGTGAAGAGGAAGGAGTTTTCCCTTGTAGAAGAGATCATCTGCTGGAGAAGTTGATGACTCTTTCTCACTCATTTGGAATTCAAACTCTCTATTGTATGGTGGAGATCATTTGCTGTCAATGTCAACATTTTCCTTTGAGTTGTAGATTCTCATCTTGTACTTTGACGTATCAAACTCAAATGGAATAGGACAATAGAAGAACAAATGTGTTCATCTAACACATGGCATGAACCAATTACGTTAACCACTAACATGTATTACTACATGTGAGTTATTTTTCCATCCCGACAACCTTATTAATCTTAGTCTTTCTATTAGGACAGTCAGCAATCTGCATCTTCATCCACTAATCATCATTCAATGGTGAGTTTGCATTTGGTATATATAATCTTGATAAATGGAACTCCTAAATCTCTTGTTAAATGCAAAAATTGCTCTGCATGCAGGAAATGGAACTAATATATGATTTGAGAGGGCACATGGAGCAACTCTATCACGAGATGTCTAAGCTGACGAAAAAATAAAGGGTTGCATGAATATGTAGATGGAATTACAACAAACCATGAAAGTAGAGGTTCACTCAGGTTTGTGTTCATTTCTATAAAAGTAGAGATTTGTTTTTGATAGATAGACCTTGGAAAGTGTATATTTGAAGGAATAAGAAGCAAACTAAGATTTCACTAGGTCAGAATTATTAGTGTTTATGTTGTAATTAGTGTTGCAGTCAACTATTTAGGCAATTATTTTCAATGACACATCTCTTTATTATAATTATATTTCTTGAAATCAATGTTATTTTTGGAATAGGAATAAATAAACTATGGAAAACCAATGGAGCAAAGAGTCTCGAAGGAAGTTCGTGAGCGGTGTGTTTCATTTCTTATAAGTGTTTATAGAAGATGATGTTAAGTATTTTATGAGTTTTCATGTGAATCTTAAGTGTATAATCATTCGGAATGAAGTTGCATTACATTTCATACAAACATTACATTGTATTTGATGTAAATATTATATTGAATGAAATTTGTTGCCTTGATGTTTTGGGTAATTTATATAGGTTTTGGATGTAGTATGAAACATAAACAAATTTTTCAAATAAAAAATAAAAAAGCACTTTTTATACCAGTTAAGATTACAATCGATATAAAAGGTGAACTTTTTATATCGGTTGGAATTATAACTGATATAGTAAATAACTTTTTTATTACAAAACTTTCTTTTTTATTACAAAACTTTCCCTCCCCAAGTGGACTTTCTATAGCAGTTTTAGAAATGGTATAAAAAAAAGATTTTTTAATACCTTTCGTGGAAGCAGTATAGATAGTTAAAACTTTCTATACTATTTAGATATATACCGATTTCGGAACCGGTATAAAAAAATTTTTTTTAACCGGTATAAAAAGGCTTTTTTGCACTAGTGTAAAAACACAAATAAACTTTGTTTGTATTTTATAAAACAGTTGATGTGTAAAATAAATTTAACATAAAGTATATACAATTGTCAAAACTAGATTTTTATTCACTTCATTCTCATATATTCAAACACATCTTAATTCCATATTCAAGTTAAAATCAGCTTACTAGTTTACTTAAATCATACTCCTATCTAAAAAGGACTAACCTCATTGTTACGTATTTTCATTCACACAAATAGTATGCTACATGTATAAATTAAAAAAAAAATGCAGAAAACAAAGTCTCACACAAACAACCTAAACAACTAAAACAAAACTACAAAGAGTAAAATGAGGGGTGAAAATATAAACAACTAGCATAAAATAAGTAGGAGGTATGGAAAGATTAAACCCAACCCAACCCACTCTTCCTTTTTCAAAAATTAGAATCCTGGGTTCTCTTCCTCCACAAGCTCGCGAACCCAGAGACTGATACCTCTACAACCACCACGCTTCCGCCTTACAACCCCTTACAATCCTTCAAACACCCGCCAGTGTTTGTTAGAAGACGTTTAAAAATGTGAATACATCTTTTGGAGAAGGTATATATGTGTAGTGCATTAGAAAATCTAAAAATCTACCACACTTGTATCAAAAAGATTTACATTTTTTTTTAATTTTTGTCGATGAAAAATAAACTATTGGACTTTGATGTCTGTTTGGAGAGATTTGTTCATGAGCATCTCAGTAGGATAAAAATAATAACATTAAGTTATACATAAATTAAATTTAAAATGCCTGAATCTCCGTATGAAAAAATCTGTCTTTTATTGGCTTCTTCAGAATATAGTTGTTTACTCATAAATAAATTAATTTAGCGTATAAGAAAATTAATTTAATAATTTGTTCTTAAATGTTTATGGACAAATTTCTTATGAATAAGTCCTTGATGTTTGAAATATGAATTTAAACTAAAATTAACTGTGTAAAATAGTAGGTCAATTGTTGTCCACTAAATTAAAGTCCATTGGCTTATCAAAAGAGGATGAATGTCCAATGGGAATAATATGGTAATTATTTTCCCTTCTGAATGAATTTATGAGACTATGATATTATATTAATACATGGATTTAAGCCCAATTGAATATTATAATATGAAAATAGTTTCTTATGCATAGGTTGTTTTCAAATTCTGTGTCGGCCATATAAGAGATTTTGTGAATAATGACGAAACTCTTAAAAATTGGTATTGATTGGATCATGCAATGCAAGGAACGACGTGTGAAACTCTACCAGTGGGTTTTCCTGTGAAAGTGCTCCCATTTCCATGGAGGGACTATTTGGTTGGATTTTGTTGTAGCCCGTAATCGTGAATGCACAACACGACAACAAAACCAGAACCTGGATCTTTGTTTGAAAAGAGAAGCTGTTTGAATGCAACCATTTATTCTCCAAAACAATTAATAATAAATCTGCAATTTATAATTAAATAATAACAGATTTAAAGATTTGAATAAATGCACATTGTTTTCTTGATAACGATGGTACTATGATCCAGAAAGTAGAAATAATGTTGGTAAGGTACCTTTCATCATAAATGAACATATTTTTTCACCGACTTTACGTATTCTGCCATAATCTAGCACAATGCTCAAAATAAAATCATTTTTTCTCTATTCCCAAGCCAGTGTGACAGAGATTTTAATCTTAATAGTTATTTTAGAAATCAAGAAACTTCTTTTACGTTGATAATTTTTAATTAGATAATGTTATACATTCTTCATGCATGTTTTTTTTTATGTCACGTATTATTTAATAGATTAATTTTAATAAATAATATATTCAATAATTATAATAAGGAGAGAACAAGATAAAAAGTATAAAAATTAATTATAATATATCTCTATCCTCATGGTGATTATTAGGAATTTTCACTGTCCACACCAATTATTTGGTTATTATTATAAAAAAGGAAATAGAGACTGGGTGAACTAGATAAAACAAATTTTTAACATATAATTGAGCAAGAAATTTATTAAATAGATTTCAAACAAGTAATTCAGTAAGTATCCAAAGCATGTGATAGCAACAAAGAGACCCTATAACTCAATTATCTGGATATGTATAAAGAAATCGGATTCATTGTATGTTTGTCCTTGTGGTGACCTCTACTACTCTGCAAAGTCATTGTCAATATAGTTTCACCCAACCACGTTCAAGGTTAGTCCATGACTATCTAGAATCATTATCCTGCCAAAGACTAGGACCTCATACTACTCTCACCACTTGAATCAGTCTGCTTTATGTGAGACTGACCGATTATTTAGAGTTTCAAGATGCAACCTTGCTTGAATCCTTATCTAATTATATACACCACAACACCTCCATGAAATCTCTCCAAGAGACTCATAGAATTACATCTAGCTCATGTCATATCCATGTTCCTACACCAAAACCTCATGTTATCTCAAAGTATCATAACCTCATACCATTCATATGAAATACAGTTCTAAATATCACACGATACATGCTCAACATCATTTATCATACTTTTAAGGAGTAAAACAACCAATAATAACAGAGAGTAATTAATAAAACACATCTTTGCACCCATCTCACTCAAGCTAGAAGTCTTCGCTCAAGAGACAGAGTGTTTTTGCTTAAGCTAGGCGTTCTTGCCTGAGCGAGAATACCAGATTTCTCCACTGTTCACGCATGCAAGCCATATTCAAACAATACCAAGCAACATCCAATTTATTTCCATACAACACATACATTCATATGCATCTCAATCATGAAACGAAACTGAAACACGAATATACATAAAAATGCAAATAAATCTAGCTCGCCTTACCTCAAAACTGAAAGCTGACTTAAGCTTACCAGGAACAATTTAAAGAGTTGAAAACAAAAACTAGAGACTAAGACCATGAAAAGATTTACGTGGAACAAAAGCTTCCAAACAACAACAAAAAAAGAAAGAGACGTGGATTTAAGTTCTACTTATACAGAGGGAAAACTTTGAATATGCTATGAGAAAGAAGTGGCTTAAGCCCTAGCAAAGCTTCTTGTTCTAGATAAGAAAAAAAGAAGAAAGTAATATGTCGTTAAGTGAAGAAAAAGCATAATTGGATATGAAGCAACTAAAAAAATTTTGAAAATAAGTGCCTTCGAACTGAACTAGGTTCAAAAAGGTTTTAAAATAAAAATAGACCTAAAAGATGAATAATTTGGTAACGAAGTTACAAGATTCTAAATTTATCCACATTTTAGGTTTTCTATCTATGTTTGGTTTCACTCCCCACATTTATATTTTCTTTTCTTTTATAAATAACAGTATGAAAACTGCATGTATTAATATAAGTTGTGGTGCTAACCTAATTAAGATGATAGTTTGTGATGTAATAACATTCTTATCTTTTTTTTTAAATATATAATCATCAAATTATTTAAAGAAATATTTGTGAATATGTGCAAACAACTTGGTTCCATCAGAAAAGTCTACCTATCGTCATGGTGGGACCCTTTGCTTATTCTGATCTGGTGCAGCCCATAATAGTAACATGCGGAACGCGACAACATAAAATCAACGATCACATAAAATATACAACATTTAGCTTCTATCCATTTAAAAAATAAAAATAAAAACTTTTAATATCCTCTCCTTTTAAGTTTATTTAAGTTATATTTTTTTTTATTAATTTAGATATTTTTAATTAATTTTTTATTAAAAATATTTATTTAATTGAGTGAATGACATTTTTATATTTATTACTTGAATTAATGTTAGGTGATATGATTGATATTATTTTATATGTTTTTGTTTAATTTTTTTCAATATTTTTAATTAAGCTTTTATAAAAAAGTTTTATTTTATTAAACATTGAAAAAATTTATGTTTTTTCATTTATATCATGATATCAATTGAGGTCATATGATTATTTGATTTCAATCTCCCGGAAAAAGTAAATATTAAGTTGTAAAACAAAGTTTGTTCTCATTCATATTTTATAAATCAATCTTAATCTTTATCTAAAATGTCAAGTTTAAAGAAACTAAGCTAATCAAATTATACACGCTTCTTTTGGAACAGAAAAAATGAAAGAAAAAAAGAAAACTCTATTACTCATCTTGGTATCTCTTGTGTTACCAAAACATAACTGCTTCCCTAGATGTCTTAACTTATTTCGCACAAATTCGGGTTTACGACAGATATTTATATAAAAGAAAAATATTGGGCATAACATATCTACTATAATAAGATAATACTGATAACAATTTGGATTATATATATATATATATATATATATTAATAATATTATATTTTATTAGATATAGTTAAGAATATATATTTGTCATGAAAATATTGATTGTGTAGATATTCACGGTATTCTAATATGATAAAAGAAACAAGGTTAAATTACTCTTTTGATCCCTCCATTTGTCATGAAATTTCAGTTTGGTCCTCAAATTTTTCGTTGTCTCAATTTGATTTTCATTTTCTTAAAAATGACTCAATTTGGTCATCGCGGTTAACTTTGACCAGACGGTTTTAAAGTCAACGCGTGTCAATTTCTGGTTTTTTTGAAATATTTTTAATTGTTTTTGAATTTTTTTTTTAAATTTTTTGAATTTTTTATCTTAGTCACTTCATAGTTGTGTTACGTGTCAAAGTGACTCAATTTGGTTCCGATATTTGTTTTTAGTTTCAATTTAATCCCAATTTTTGTAAAAAAATGAAGTAATATTGTCCTTCCTTAAATTGACACTAAATTTACTTTTTTATAAATTTTATGGTGATATTCTTACTAAAATTAACATTTTTATTAAACATTTATATAAATATTTTAAATTAACTTTAAATTCTATACAAAACATTAGACTTTGGTTTTGTTTTGAACTTGAAATTTAGTTCCTAAACTTATGTGTGACAAGTTATTTGATTTTTAATCTTCACTAAGTTTGTATAATATGATAC
>Ga0214545_1002489_pt1 | contig 35452 bp, 6 predicted proteins | sample CNSS4metaG_FD_160064 | JGI IMG/M metagenome (GOLD analysis project Ga0214545, IMG submission 160064) | Root nodule microbial communities from cowpea collected in UCLA plant growth center, Los Angeles, California, USA - CNSS4 | ecosystem: Host-associated > Plants > Roots > Nodule | place: USA...
TAAAAAAAAAAAAAAATATAGAGTGTATATATATATATATATATATATATATATATATATATATATATATATATATATATAAAAGGTCACTTAATTGATTATGAATATTTTAATAATTTAAACACAAACGGGACAAATATGTACATTCTCATACCCATCTCCATATTTAATTGAAAAAGTCGGAGATTTCTCATAGTCATACCCAGTCAATGCGGAACCCCTCATCAAAACAGGGACGAGTTCAGGTAATACCCACGATGACGAGTTTATTTGTCATCCCTACTAATATCATGTTATTTCTTAAATAGATTCAAGGTGTCAAAATGAATTAATTTGGTCCACATATATTCAAATTTAAACTGAAAATATTCTAGCTTAATTTGATTTATCTTTTTGGTGAGTCAAAAATTTTGTAATTTAAGTTAATCTACTACGAATCCGTGGATTAATATGTTGACCCATTTAAAATATTTTGTTATTTCAATTTTTTAATATCTATTGCAGTAAAAACTTAACTCATATAACTTGACAAACAAAAATTATACATTCAAATTATTCAAATATTATTCAACAATATTTTACTTTTAAAAAAAAAAAACTAAATTTATTTCAACTCAATCTAACTCAAACCAATAACAAGACAATCCATTTTGAAACCTTATATAAGTTGACTTTTATACAACCTTCACACGAATTATTTATTTCATATAATAAGATAAATATAATACAATAGTTCTCAAAGCCAAGTTTAAATTTCGTTAACTTAGAAACCGCCGTGGAAACACCAAATTAATTAAAAGTATAGCTTTCAAAATGTCTATGTTACCATTAGATGGACTTCAATTATATACCAACCATTTAATAAATCAAATAATCTCGTTCTTAGTTCAATAACACACAAAAAGAAGGATTAACCTCTTTCACAAATAAAAAAAAATGTATACGTAACAACATTAAACTCCAAAAAAAGTAGACAACTAAATTATTTACTTATCTATCATATCCTTATCCACATACAAACGTTTCCATTCAATATATATAATAAAACATAGATTGAAAATTAAAACAAGGCTAGTTTCTTTGCCTATGACTTTACTTGCACGCCAAATAAATCTCTTGATGGCTTCAAAGCTAAAACCCTAATCATTAACTATCATAAAATAAACTCAGTGTCGTCAAAACATTTGTTCTTATAAAATTCCATACATGCATGTGCCTTCTAAAGAAAGAAGAAGAAGAAATAAAGGAAAGAAGAAGATAACGCTCCCAAATTGTTCTCTACACTCTTCTGAAATTAGCTAATAATTAAGAAAGGAGAAAGGAAATTGAGTTTATAAGGAGACAAACAGAAAGGAGGGGGACAACGAAGTAAAGAACGAAGGAAGAAGATCTATTTTTGGTTGAATTAGAAATAAAACTTCACATTTACTAGTTGCACCCCGTTTTACTAAGCTCACCTTTTATTTTTCTTCAGTCCGAGTGATGATAAACCAAACCACAAATGAGTAAAATATTTGACACTACCTTTAACTCAAAAACTGAAATCATAAATTTTGATGAACATGTTCGTTTAAATTTGAAAAAAAAAACATTGAATTGGTTAAATTTAAATGTAGCAACAGAAATTAAGTGAATTTGTGCACGTTAAGAATTATAAAAATTATGAAAAATGAGGAATGTATATAGAATAAATGCCACACCTGCCCCTTGACTAGATTAGGCGTGCCGTGCAGGTAGTGGTGGGTTGACTCTATACTTAGTGGGTACCACGTTTTCCCACACAAATTAACGTTTCGCATATCAAACCCCACTACTCACCCACTCACATTTACTACTAACATATTTTAAACTTATTTTATATATACTATGCATCATAAAATTATTTAATATATTTACACTTATCAAATTTAATGTTCCTATTACTACCTTTTAACATCAAATTATCACTTCATGTTTACTCTCTTATTTACTCAACAAAAATAAATAAATTTCACCCATTTGCGCAGAAAGAGTTTTGTTAAGGTTAAATAAACAAACCCAATTACGAATTCAAGAAAACCAAATGCAATTCTGCAAATGCTCATGCTATTATGGATCAATTAGCGCTAAATATTTACATCAGTACCTCTATTATCTTTGACGTAAGATTTTATTGCTTAGATTATTAGAATAAAAAGTTAATATTGATTGAGAAAATTAGAATTTTTTTTCATGAGAATCGTTGAAATGGGTTGGAATCTGCGAGCTGACCTGACTCACCACGAGTTCAGATTGGATTGAGTTGAGAATTGTTTACAAATTTTAATATGGACTAATTTTTTACCCGACTCACTTGGGTTGGCTTATCAACTCGCAAATAAAGGATCACATAAGTATCTTTTATTATGTTAGGTTTTGCATTTGGGTCGGGTTAAGTTGTTTTTTTAGTCAATATATTAGTAATTCATATTTTTTTGATTTTGGTTTATATTTGGAATTTAACATCCATTTGGACTGTATTTGAAATATATTGCAATTTATTTAGATTTTTGAAACTAAAGAACAAAAATTATATTTTTTTTAATTAAGTGAATAAACTCATTTAACTTATTAAATTGTAATGGGTCGGACCAGATTTAAATTATTTTAACTCGTTAATAAATAAATCGAGTTAAATTAACTCACTAAATAATCAATTCGTGATAAATCAGATAAAATATGACCGAGTTATCCATTTTAACCAGTGAAGCATCCCTACTTTTAACCTTTTTATGTCAAATAAAATAAAAGTTTTTGGCACGTTAATAGATATATTCACTGATTTGATAAAGTACAAAGCTTTATACTTATAGTTTTAAAAATGGCCACACTAATCATTGTTCCGAAGCTTCTTCTTAGATAAAGGAGTTTCTTAAACTTATCTAAGAATAAATTATATATATATATATATATATATATATATATAATCATAATCATACATGAAAAATTATCTCAACAACTTACAAACTTAAAAAGAAAAGACACAAGAAAATTATGTATTAGAAAATTAATTTTAACTTACATTGGTTAAGTGTTAAGCAACTTTGGAATATAAAATTACATCAGACAGATTTTGTTAATATATTTTTAAATAATAATTAGAGTATTAACGATGGAAAATAAACGTCATACCAACTAGTTATAGAATGTTATAGCAGATTTCAAAGGTGATAGACTGTTATAGGACTAAAAATTATTTATTTTTGTAAAACTTTCTTGAGAGGTCCTACCTGGTGTTCTATAGTTAGTTGTTGGTTACTTACAATTAAGTTATTTAGAAGTAGTTAATAAAGTGGTCAATTAAAATTATTTTCTTACCATGAAAAATTGCAGTTTAGTTGATAAAAATTAGTTCTTATTCAATTATTTTTGTAAATTTAAATTTCTAACGAGATAGTAGTTTACTCAATTAAAGTATCGATGTTATGAAATTTTTAATGAGTATTGGTCGAAGACAAATATCGATTAAAATTTGTTAGACTTTATTTTCGGTTGATATTACTAAATAATCCATTAAATTTATATTATATTTGTTAGGAATTCAAGTGTGAGTCTAAGTTTTATATTGACTAGAGATGAGAAAATAAAGCACTATATAAATATAAAGACCCATAAACTCATTATTTTAAGATTTTAGGTTGAGATATCAATATTTAATATATTTGTTTATAATTATTAAATAGTATTAATCAGAGTTAGCTTTACAATATTGTTGATTGAAATTGTATTATTGACTTTTCGATCCATGAAAACTAAAAGGTTCTTAAAAATAATAATTATTTTTTGGTAAAAAAATTATTAGAACTTTCACAAAATTATATCAAACTATTGAGAAAAAATAACTTTAATATTTATGATAAAGTATAATAGAACACAAAAAATGTTAATTAAAAAAAGTTTTCATCGATATAAATAAATCTCTAATAAAATTAACAATTTGGTCTAAAACAAAAATTTAAATAAATAAAAAATAACTCATGTCAATATTGTTAAAAAATTCCAATAAATAACTTTTAAAAATTTGGCTTAATTATGTTTTGAGTTTCAGATAAATTTGAAAATTTTCAATTGAGTCACTGTAGTTAAATAATTCTGTAAATTTTGTAATATGAGAGTTATCTTCCACTATTACCCTTCTTAAATGTCGTGACGACGAGTCGAAATCTTTCCAAATATCTCAAATATCTAATGTATTAATGAAAAATATTTTTACCTATATATAAAATTATAAATTTCAAAAGAAAAAATATAAATTATAAAAATATTAAATATTAAATATATAAATATAAATTTATGAATTATAAAATTACAAAAAATCAAAATTAAAAAAATACAAGTTGGTAATTTTGTATTTTCATAATTTCACAATTTCATAATTTTATTGTTTTGCAATTATATAATTATATATTTATATATTTTGTAATTTTGTAATTATATATTTTTATAATTTTATAATTTTATAATTTGTTAACTTTTGCATTCTTCTATTTTTTATTTTATAATTTTGTATTTTATAATTTTATAATTACATATTTTATATTTTATATTTTTTTATTTTCCTATTTTTAATTTTATAATTTAATTAAATTTGAAAATAATTTTAGTTAAATACAATAAATAATTGGGAAAGATATCATCATGTCTCTTAGAACAAAATATGATGTGATGACATTCAAGAAAGATGACATTGTGCAAGTAAAACAACATTTATATGTAGATAGTGATACTTCATTGAAAAGTTATATAATTTCAAAGACTAAGTAGACGACAAAAATGTATTAGACACTTAATTGAAAGTTTCCATATTTATTAAGGACTCAAAACATAATTAAACCTATAAAGTGTTAAGTTTAATTAACAGAATGAACTTGAAGAGATAATAAAAAATAAATAAAAAATTTAAAATATAACATCCTATCTTATTTTCCTCTAGAAATCAATTAAGACTAATATCCCTTAATTATTTTCTAAGTCCTTACTTACTAGAAAAGTATATTGTATATTGTGTAAAATATAAAATCGTAACTAATTAAATTACATATAAGCTTTTAAATATTATTTATCTTAAGTTTATTATGAGTAAAAGTTATTTGTACATATTGGTGTATTTGGGGAATTTTTTTACGAAAGTAATCAATTTCTATAATGGATTAGAAATGTTTAATGATAAAAAAAATTATATAATTTTATAAAAAAGGAATATTTAAAATTATAAAAATTTCAATTTCACTTATAGGAGTTAAATAAAGATATTAATTCTATTTTGTTATTTCAAGAAAACATATGATAATATATATTAAAAAAGATATTGATCTTAATCTATTGCTATGACATAATAAAAAGTAATGCGATAAGTATAGAATCTGTAAATGTTAATGACTCTAATACTTTGACAAAGTTTTTCTTAATAAATTTTGACAATTTTTTTTAATAAAAAATCAAATATTTATCTTTTCTTTTTAAGCTATGATAGATTATTTATAAAAAATTATTCATTTAATTTAGTGCTATCATGTCGACATTGTTAAAATTTTGTCACAAAAAAGTGATTAAAAAATAATTTTCGGAATGTTAATTAGAATAAATATAATAAAAAATATAAATTTTTTTGATATGAACTTATTTTGAATCAAATTTATACCGATTCAAACAATTAATGTATTTTGTTAAGTAAAACTTTTGTCAAACAAATCACGTTTTAATTTTTTTCTTTTTATGTGTCATTTTCCATATTTTGTAAACTGACATGAAAAGCTAAGTAAATTATATTTGACATTTTCACTAATATAAAATAATATTGCGGTGATTTAATGATTTTTAACTTGAACATATATCATTAAAAAAATAAAACTAATAAAAGACGTGCCGATAAAAAAATAAAAATAAAAGACGGACAGAATGAATAGTGATGTCATATAATTTATGTTGGTGTAACAGTTTATAAATTGATGGCTTGAATGTTTTAATAACGTCAAAAAAGCAGAACCCGTGAAAAGTGTAACTAATTTCATAATATTTATATATATATATATATATATATATATATTCTTATAAAAATGGTCATATTGTATTTCTATAATGATTATTTAAAGGAGTGTGATAAGTTGGAGATGACATTAACACGTAATTTTGTTTGAAAAAAATGTTGTGAAGAAGTAAGCATGAGTTTGAGAAATGAAACAAAGGTCATTGCATATTTGCGTGAAGTAAAGTGTTCACACCTACTTTCTCCTTCAACTCAACCATATTCTCCCGCTAATCTCGCCATCTCTCTGCCTTTATCACAACCCCACTCTATCCCTCACTTCCACCTTCATTCACTTTCACACACGCCATGTCTTTACCTTTCTACATCTCTTTCTTTTTCTTCATCATCACCATCACCACCTCTGCACCACCACCACCTCCACCTCCTCCTCCATACCCCTACGGTAATAAACTTCGTTCTTCCTCTTTCCTCTCACATTTCGTTCTTCGCTAACACACTTCCATTCATTCCGCAGGTTTATCCTACCACATTAACTGTGGCACTTCTGCCAACTCCACTGACTCCTTCAATACCACATGGCTCTCCGACCGTTTCTTCTCCGCCGGCTCCTCCGCCCTCGTCTCCCAGCCTCTCAACTTCCCCCTCCCCTCCGAGAAAACCCTCCGCTTCTTCCCTCCCTCCTCCTACGGCAAGAAAAACTGCTACACCTTCCCCTCCCTCCCCTCCTCCTCTCGCTACCTTATCCGCACCTTCACCGTCTACGACAACTACGACGCCAAGTCCCGCCCTCCCTCCTTCGACGTCGCCCTCTCCTCCACCGTCCTCTTCAGCTGGCGCTCCCCCTGGCCCGAGTCCACCGCCGCCAAGGGCGCCTACTCCGACCTCTTCGCCTCCCTCTCCAACACCTCCTCCTCCCTCGATCTCTGCTTCTACGGCTTCGCCACCGATGCCCCCCTCGTCTCCTCCATCGAGCTCATCCAGGTGCACCCTGCCGCCTACGACGCACCCGACAACATTATCCTCGTCAACTACGGCCGCATTTCCTGCGGCGCCTCCCAGCATTGGGGAGCCGCCTTCTCCAACGACACCGACCGCTTCGCCCGCTCCTGGCAGCCGGACTCTGCATTCCGTAAAAGCCCCCAAGATTCCAACGACGTCCGCTTCCTCTCCACGTCGAACTCGATCTCCGGCGCCGACGAGGACCCTAATTACTTCCCCATGAAGGTGTACCAGTCGGCGGTGACCACGGAGGGGACGCTGGAGTACGAATTGGAGGTGGACGCGAAGATGGACTATACCGTGTGGCTGCACTTCGCGGAAATCGATTCCAGCGTGAAAAAAGCAGGGGAGAGGGTCTTCGACGTGTTCATCAACGGCGATAATAAGACCAGGGTTGACATATACAAACAAGTTGGTGGTTTCTCTGCGTTGACTTTGCATTACACCCTCAAGAACTTGAGCTCCAACGTGTTCACACTGAAGCTCGTGCCGGCTGTGGGTGCCCCTCTCATTAGTGGCGTTGAGAATTACGCATTGGTCCCTATCGATCCCGCCACCCTCCCTCTCCAAGGTCTCACACACATTTTGTATAATTTTATTTCGTTCACTGTTTCATACCCGCATAAAGAAAGTTACAAATTGTAATGTGTTTGCAGCGAGTGCGATGAAGGCGTTGAAAGAGTCGCTTCGTGTTCCTGATAGAATGGGTTGGAATGGTGATCCCTGCGCCCCTACTACTTGGGATGCTTGGGAGGGTGTTACCTGCCGCATGACTACCGATAAAACTGCTCTCGTCATAAGTGAGATGTAATGTAACTCTTCTTTCCACCCTTTTTCAATTTATTTACTCTGCCAATTCATGTTGCAGTGAATCCTAATACCTGTTTCGGTTTCAGAGATCTTGCCACTCAGGGCTTGAAAGGGTACATAAGCGACCAGATTAGTCTTTTATCCAACTTGGTAAGCTTGTAAGTATCACCGTCTCTACTTTTAACCCATTTTTTTTCTGATATGTAATGTGGTGGTGTAGGTACTACTGGTATCTGTTATGCATTCCACCTAATAAATGAATACTATGGATACTGCAAGTATTTCGATTTTCCATACCTGGCCTTTCTCTAAGTTTGTTGTTTGTCGTATTTCATATTGCCATTTTTTCCATAATTTTTTTTAGTGAAGGCTTCTGTCTGGTATCCACATTCATTATTTATGATTGAGTGTTGCTCTCAGTTTCAATGTTGGCAACGATTTTGTATACCTTTGCCATATACGTATTCTGTTTCATGCAACTCGTGTTTTGCGAGTTTAGTGTTGCTCATTTCATATTATGGGCAACTTAATTTTACAGGAATTTGAGTTCTAATTCCTTAGCGGGCGAAATACCAGCTGGACTGGGTCAAAAATCTCTGATACAAGTGTAAGATCAGTTATTATCCCAGTTAGCTACTAATTCTATCAGACGAGTAATAATGCTACATCTCCTTAAAAATTCTCCTCCTACTTTACTGTAGGGATTTATCCAACAATCAGTTAACGGGATCCATACCTGACGGTTTGGCATCTTCGAATCTGAAGCTCGTGTAAGTATCAACTACATCTGCATCAATTAATGTGATCGTCTCTATAGGTTCAATATCTTTTTCTGTCACAAATGGGGATGCTGCAATGCTTCTGCTTTATAAAAAATATATCATTTTCTAATCTGTTTAATCACGTCAGGCTACTGAACGGTAACCTATTGGAAGGGCGAGTTCCAGAGCAACTTTATTCTGTTGGTGTGCGTGGTGGAGCTATTGAGTATGTCACTTTAATTTGCTACCTCTGCTCTATCTGCTTCTTCATAATGTTGTGTTCAGATTGAAATGTTGAATAAACTTGCTTGTGTATATAATAATCCTTATTTGGCTTATCTTTTACTCTTGTCTGACTGTTTTCCCTATCTCTCCATATGTGTGACCTCCTAAATTAAACTATTACACTATCCTGATAAAAAAAAAAAAGAAAAAAACTGTTACACTATGCCCATCCAAGATGAGGAATCAGCATGTCAATCAATTCAATCGTCATCAGCTTTGAATGCTAGACTCAGCTTAAATTACTAGTTATTTAGCTTCCAATGGATGCAAAAAAGAACCACATATCACACATGTGTTACCGATTGTATAATCCAATGAGAAATAATCTCTTTTCAATATTCAATGTGATTTGTTTTTTATTCAGTCTGTCTGGCAACAAGGGATTGTGCGGTGTACCATCTCTTCCGTCATGTCCTATGTTTTGGGAGCATGGCAGATTATCCAGTCGGGGTAAACTTGCAATAGGCTTGTCATGTCTTTTTGTTTTGTGTGTGGTACTGCTGCTGGCATATATCTACATCAGGAGGAAAAAGAACGATTATGATTTTGGCCTTCCTCATGAATTAATTTGTAAGTATGATTTCAATAAGATTCTGTGTTTGTCATGCATCTTTATTTATAATATTCCTAGTGATGTGTACTGGTTTTCTGGGGCTAACCTAACGTTGCTTTATTTGCTTTCTCGGAGTAGTTGTTGCTCTTTTCTGTAACTCTCGAACTCCTTTATGAATATACTTTATACACATAGAATTTCATTTTTGTGCAGTATTTACATTAGTTTTTCTTGTTCTGGCAAACTCTTACTGGTTGAACTTTCAATCAAATCTAACTGCTCCTGTCATGATCATTAAAAGCATCCTTCATAAATATTATTTTACTTCAGCTGTCATGTGTATTATTCAAGTTTCATCATGTGTCATTATTCCAAAATGTGGCAAAATGATGTACATTCTTTATCGGAATTTAAATCATTTAAGTTAATGTACCAGATCTTCATTAATCATTATTTTTTCCTATGAATAACCTCCATTTCCGGTTTAATGTGGGGTTTGATCAAAGATAAATGAAGTAGAAGTCATTTAAATCCAATCTAACCGTTTTTTAAGGGCCTTGGACGTAGCATATGCTGTAATATTTTTTTTTCTTCGATGAAATGGATCATCTAATTACATCTAGCAAGTGTTGGGTTCTCGCTGCTTAAATTCCATCAAATGATGAGATATTCGGTTTTATATAGACTTAGTTTAAAGAGTTGTATGTATCGACTCTAAATATTGAAATCCTGTGCTGATATCGACTGTTCTGTGACTTCTTTTGCAGCATTAGCTGCCAAGAGAAACCGCTATCAGAGGCAGAAATCGTTGATGCTTCTTGAGCTAGAGAGTCAACATGCCAAGGGACTACCTTCACCTTTTACTCCACTATAATTTTTTTTTTCAACTCATATTGAAGATTCATTTCACAGGTTTCGGCTAAACATACACAGTTATTGCTTAGAGAACGTAATTAAATGTAACAGGTTAGCAGCATCCCCTGAGTCATCAGGCAAGGTCACATTAGAAAGAAAGAAAGAAAAGAAAATGGTTTACAGGGGTTGGTCGGTCTGCTTTTCTTCTACAACTTTGCCATGTCGAGGATTGCTCAAGATACCTATTGCCACACACGGTGAAAATAGTTTCCCGAATCATCAAAGAAAGGAATATCTCTTGTTGTATCTCTAGCCATCTGTAGATTTTGATGAACATCCAGTTTTTCATGCTCTGCTCGATTCATACACAACCCTGTATACTCATTTATGTAGCAAAGCATCTGTGAGTTTTGTTGTACATTGTATTATTGTCTGAAATTTTTCCACGGATTTACCAAGTAAAGGATCGCACAGAAGATTCCATGCCTTTTAGGCACATAAATATTTGTATTTTGATTTGGTCCCTTCGCGTTACCTAAAGCTACAATTTAGAATTGATGCCAACAGTTGGCAGTCCTGTAGATATCTAACAAACACTTTTAGTAGAAACGGTAAAGTATTTGAAACAAAAACATAACTTGAAAACTAATATTTCATAGGAATAAATGCAATGTGAAAACAATGCAAATATGTGATGGTAGGCACAAAAACGAGAATTTTTAAAACAATGTCCTTCCTAATAACCAAATAAACCAAATAAACCATAATTTGTGTCTAAAGGTTGTTGGACAAATTCTGAATGCCGTAATCAATTGTGTTCACCGTACTCATGCGTATCTGTGACAAGGTTAGTGATACTTAATCTTACCCTTTTTTAACCCATTAACGTGTCACTTGAAGACATTTTACTTTTAGATTTTAATTAATTTTTTGAGTTGATGTGGCAATTGAGTGAAGTGTGATGTGTGTGTGTTTGAAGTTGTACAATAAAATTGAGCTGTGGAGTGCATTTGCTTAAGGAAACTCCCATTCACATCAAAGAAAATTTTGGGAATGAAGTGGTCCGCATAAAAAAAAGTATGTGATCCCAGTGAATGTATAAATGTTTTTAATTTTATATCTATAAATTGTATATATTATTAAAATTATATCATAATATTTTCTTAATAATTTGATAATTAAATTAAAATTAAAAATATACATATTTATTTATTTAAATAAATAAGTTTTAATAATAAAATTTTCTAAACAATTCAAAATGAAAATTATTTTATGTAAGAAATCAAAAAAACATTATTTTTGTTCATTAATTAAATTATTAATAAACATCTAAAAATTAAGAATATATAAATAATATATAATTGTATAAAAATGTAATAAGAGATAAGAAATTTTTTAAAAGCCATTAGCTATATTATTAACAAATAGTATAAAATTAAAAAATATGGTTATATAAAATTTTAAAAATATAAAAACTACAAACTTCTAAACATATATAAGTAATAAATAAAAAAATAAAAAAATTGTATGCTAGAACCGCTATTTATATAAATTAAATATATATATATATATATATATATATATATATATATATATTACAAAATTTATAGATTAGCTCTTTGTTAAAATTAAAATATTTGTAGATAGATCCCTGATAAATTTTAAAAACTTTACATGTAGGTCACTGATAAATTTAAAAGATTTTGTAGGTAGGTCCAAAAGAAATTTAAAAATTTTCAATTAGGTCCCTAATAATTAAAAAAAAAAATTCAATTAGATCTCTAATAAATTTTAAAATTTTCAATGAGATTCTTGAAAAATTTAAAAACTTTTGAGTTAGGTCCTTAATAAATTTAGAAAATTTCAATAGGTCTATGATAAATTTGAAAAATTTTCAATTAGGTCTTGATAAATGTAGAAAATTTGGGGTTATGTCCTTGATTTAAAAATTTTGCAAAATAGGTTTCAAATAACTATCAAAATTTTGTATGTACATCCCTAATAAATTTAAAAATTTATCGGGTCCCTGATAAATTTTAAACTTTTGCAGGTAGTCATTGATAAATTTAAAAACTTTGCAGGTAGGTCCCTAATAAATTTAAAAACTTTGCAGGTAGGTCCCTAATGAATTTAAAAATTTTGTAGGTAGTCCATGATAAATTTAAAAACTTGAAGGTAGGTCCCAGATAAATTTAAAAACTTTGCAGGTTAGTCTCTAATAAATTTAAAAACTTTGTATATAAATTTCAAACAAAATTAAAAACTTTGCAGGTCCGTCATATATTTAACTATTTTCAACTACGTCCATGATAACGTTAACAATCTTCAATTTGGTCCTTGATAAATTTAGAAACTTTGCATGTAGGATCCTAATAAATTTAAAAAGTTTACAGGTAGGTAGGCTTATGTTAAATTTTAAAATTTTGCATTTAGGTTCCTAATAAATTTAATAATTTTCTATGTGGTCCCTCATAAATTTGGAAACTTGTGTTAGGTCCCCAAAAAATTTAGAAATTTTCAATTAGGTCTATGATAAATATGAAAAATTTTCAATTAAGGCCCTGCTAAATTTAGAAAATTTGGTGTTATGTTCATGATAAGTGTAAAAACTTTGCAGATAGGTCCAAATAACTATAAAAACTTTGAATATAGGTCCCTGATAAATTTAAAAATTTTGCAGGTAGGTCCTTGATAAATTTAGAAATTTTGGAGATAGGCCCGTAATAAATTTAAAAACTTTGCAAGTAGGTGCCTGATAAATTTTAAAAAATTACATATAGGTCCTTGCTAAATTTAAGAAATTTTAATTAGTTCCCTAGTAAATTTAAAAACTTTGTAGTTAGGTCCTTCGCAAATTTAAAAACTTTGCATATAGGTCTTTAATAAATTTTAAATTTTTCAATGAGGTCCCTGATAAAATTAGAAACTTTTGAGTTAGGTCCCTGATAAATTTAAAAATTTTCAATTAGGTCTATGATAAATATACAAAATTTTCAATTAAGGCCTTGATAAATTTAGAAAATTTGTTGTTAGGTCCTTGATAAATGTAAAAACTTTGCAGATAGGTCCCAGATAACTATAAACACTTTGCATGTAGGTCCCTGATAAATTTAAAAACATTGTAGGTAGGTCCATGATAAATTTAAAAACTTTATAAGTAAGTTCCTAATAAATTTAAAAAAGTTGCAAGTAGGTCTCTGATCAATTTAAAAACTTTGCAAGTAGTTCTCTAATAAATTTAAAAACTTTACAAGTATGTCCCTGATAAATTTAAAAATATTGCATGTAGGTCCCTGATAGATTTAAAAAATTTTAATTAGTTTCTAATAAATTTAAAAATTTTACAATTAGGTCCTTGTTAAATTTAAAAACTTTACATATAAGTCCCTAATAAATTTATTAATTTTCAATGAGCTCTTTAATAAATTTAGATATTTTGAGTTAGGTTGGCGATAAATTTAAATTTTTTTAATTAGATCCCTAATAAATTTAGAAAATTAGGAATTACATTCTAGACAAGTGTACAAACTTTATAGACAAATCGTTGATAACTATAAAAATTTTACATTTAGGTCTACCATTTATATATATATATATATATATATATATATATATATATATATATATATATATATATATATATATATATTGTAACTCATATAGTGGTTCTAGAAAACAATTTCTTTATTTTATTATTTATTACTTATATATGTTTAGAAGTTTGTAGTTTTTATACTTTTAAAATTTTATATAACCATTTTTTTTTTAATTTTATACTATTTGATAATAATATAGCTAATGGCTTTTAAAAAAATTCTTATCTTTTCTTACATTTTTATACAATTATATATTATTTATATATTCTTAATTCTCAGATGTTTATTAAGAATTTAATTAATGAACAAAAATAATATTTTTATTTCTTATATAAAATAATTTTCATTTTGAATTGTTTAGAAAATTTATTATTAAAACTTATTTATTTTAAAAAATAAATATGTATATTTTTAATTTTAATTTACTTATCAAATTATTAAAAAATATTATTATATAATTTTAATAATGTATACAATTTATACGTATAAAATTAAAAATGCTTATACAACCACCAAAATCACTTCTTTTTTTTCTGCGGATTGCTTCACTCTAAACTTTTTTTCGTGTCAATGGTAATTTCTTTTAAGAATGTACTCCATCACTCAATCTCAGTGTACAACTTCAAAGACACCCTCCCTCCAGCTTCACTCAATTACCACGTCACATGACTTAAATTACAAATACCAAATTTAAGTTTATTTATTTAATTAATAAATGAGGTCTCAAAATATATTTTGTGAGTTGAAAATGGAATATTTGTCTGTTCAACTCGTTCACATTACAAATACGAGGAATCTAACACGGTAGAGATTTCTTGATTAGACGTTTTCCAGAGGCTACTTTTTATGATATACACTAATTTTCAAACCTTTATTTTTATTGTACCATATTTCCAAAATAAAAAATTTAATGTTTACTTTAATGTTAACAATTTTGAAACAAACAAAAAACCTTATCATAAATAAAAAATGTTAAATAACTAAATTTCGAACCTAAGTTTCAAAATTTTACAAAATTTCAAATGTATATTCTACAAATCAATATTTAAACAATAAAGAAGGGAAATGAAGAGAAAATAATAGGGATAAAAAAAAAATCTTCATTGACTTATTTCCTCACGATTTCTTTCTTACATTCCTGTAAACTTGAACATCTTTCGTTCATTTTGAAACAAGTTTTCCAAAAAGTATACTTTTACTTGCTGAAAAGTCCATTTCAAAATAAAGGGTCAATAAAGAAACTCACATAGCCCATTTATTGAGCCCACTTGAACCTTGCAATACTATTTTATATTTTCTGGGTGCTTCTTTACGCACCTCTATATATTTAAAAGTTATAATTTTATCCTTATTTTTTAATCTCAAGTTTTATAATATAAAATTTGAAAATATTTTGAAATAAAAATATTTTATTGTGAATCGTACAATTTAAAATATATTTTTTATTTTTCCTTTTGAATTGTATCTTGTACTGGCCATGATATGGGTCGGGTCCGATCCAATACTCGTTTTCAGATCGGGCCTAGGTCAATTAAAGTCTGAAGCGCGCTATTTTCTATTAGGTTAGGCCATTTTTATATTCCGCTTTCGGTCCATCATGATAGTACTACTTCTAGCCACCCCGAAATCTTTAAGCCCAAATATCCATTGATCCAATTCGGCAATTGCTTTGTATACCACAAAAAGGTTAGATAAGAATTGGGTTTGCATATCCGTAACCCGTACAAATTTTATTCCAACTTTTTCTTACATAAATTACTAAGGTCAAATTCAGTTTTCCTTATAGTCATCAACATAGCAATGTTTGATACAGCGTACTTAAAATCTCAAATACGACTTCTTGGAGTTTCCAAACACGCGGTAAACTAAACGCGCGTTTTGAAATGGCCCTGTTTGCACAATAAGTTCCATCTAAAAGCGTATCTACAACGACATTTTGATTTTGAAAGAAGAATTTGGATTATGTATTCATCCAGTTTTGACCAAGCCAAACCCATGCACAGTCACTCACATAAGTGTTGAAATTGACTTTAACCAGCATGTGCTCAAATTGACTTTAACAAACCCTGTCACTCAACAATTATTTCCAACTAAACACTCTCAATTTATTTCATTTTTAATCGTTTTCTCTTCCACCGATGCTTTGACTCAAAACACGGATTCAGACTCAATAATTCTACCTCTAACTTCTATAATCAGACATACTGCATTCAAAAGCATTTCATAATTTGGACGATTATATATAAATAAGTTTTTTAATTTATAAAAAAATTAATCATATTTGGTCATATGAGTTTTATGACAATCATTCTTTTTCTTTTAAATTAGGGTGCTTTTATCATTTAAAGTATCTGTTTGAAGGATTAATATCTGCTAATAACTATTTTTTTATATGTACAATGAAAATTAAATATTCCACAACATATTAAAAAAAAAAATGATCCGTCAATCCTCTCATATGATGTGATACAATGAAAATACTTTTACAACTTGATATTTCTAGACTGCGTAATAATTTTTCATATCATTCCATACAAAAATAAATATTAATTAGGTAATTTAAAATCTAATTCAATTTTATAAAATCACTTATAAAAAATGTTTGCACCTGGTAATATATAATAAAATTATTTTATCTTTTATAAACGCGAGACATAAAAAAAAAAACATTTTGATATTCCATGTCACGATAAATCTAGTGTGAAAGAATTACATGCTTTTGACTCTCGTTTATCGGTAGCAGCTCTTGTAGACTGCTTTCTCTTGGTGCCATTCTTATTTTTCACCTGGCTTAATTATTGCATTTACATGCAATAGAACTAGTGTTCTAAAACATTCTAGAACCAAAAGATTAGTTGAAAGATTTAGTTGTTTGAACAAGACATTCAGAAGTCAATGTTGTAATTCTGGTGCAACCTGTGTTATTTGCTTAATTATTTGTTTTAGAGGATGCAAAGCAGCACCGGATTAGACGGTATTAATGTAAGGTGGTCCTGTATTACAATTATTTTCTTTATGCATTTAAGTTGACCTTTCATTTATTTCAGTTAAATGTGAGTTTAACATAATTGCCCAGAATGAAAATATATTGGGTGAAGGATGTGGAAGTAACGAACTGATAAAAAAGGTGTCAAACATCTACGTTTCCACTTGTCCACTATCACATGTCATATCCACAACTTCTAATCTCTCTTTCACTACCACAACATTTATTTACGAAATTTATAATAATTAATATATTAAGTAAAAACCTATTTCAGTTTTAATTTTTTTTAATATTATTGAATACTCAAAAAATCATAATTTGTTTAATAAAATTCAAAACTTTTAATGAAGATAATAATATGAAAGATGCAATGTCATTATTTCTGTCAAAATAAGAGTGGAGGTTTTGGTGTGACCTGTGAGAGACAGTGACCTGATACGAGGGCAATTTCCTTTGAATTTCAACGCAGCAAAACCATATCAACGGGAATGTATAAATTATCCTTCAAGGCAAACCACGAAAATACTGAAATTTGCTTCTGAAAGTATATATAAATACACCTTTATAAACAAAATCGATTTTTTTTCGTTTAATTTTTATCTAAAGGTCGTGTTTTTTATATATGATTTGGGGTTTATATATTTTGTGTTTAGAAAAATACTTGATTAGAAATATGTTTTTAGTGTAAATTAAATTAGTTATATTTGAGAGATTGTAGTTCCATATGGTTATATGATATTAGTCTTACACATATAAGATCTTAGACATAATTTTAACTCTAAAACTTTAAGACAATGTTGTTATGGATCTTTATTTTTATATAATGTTTAACTTTGTCTATTCTATCTAATGTAAAACTTTTAACTCTTTTTAACTCACGTTTGAAATATTCCTGTGTTTACAAACATGATTTTATTTGAATGTGGACGAGAATAATGGTTGATTATGTAATTTTGATTTTGAATTGACCGAAATTGAATTTCATAAATTTTGCAAATACTCGGTAATATGGGGCCAGTCTGATCTGGACTAACATAACACAACAAAATCTGTATTGGACCGGTTTCGTTTTTTAATTGGTTTGCAAAATTTTCATTCTAACTCCACGTAAGCTAACAGACCATCTTGGTCTACTTTAAAAAAAATAAAAAATTAATATCAAATGAATCTACTTAAAGAAAAAAACAAATATATATAATTTAAAATTTCAAGTCGTATAATTGAATTTAAATTTAAATTTTCGGGTATAATGATTTTATATATAGAAATATAAACTATAATATATGTATGTTTAAGAAAACATCACTTCAATTTTTAAATATAATTACTATTGTTTAAATGAGTCAGTCCATGGACCTAAGTTTATTTAGTTAGCAGGTTAAACGAGTCAAATAAAAAATAATAATCTGATTCAATTTAAGTTACAGTTTTTCTCATTAATATGCTTTGTGAAATTTTCAAGGAAACTGAACTTATTTTGACAATTGTATGCGTAAAAAGTTGTGTCAACTTTTAAATGAGACGAAAGATAAACAATATAAAAATAATAAAAATCAGACCCTTATAAGTATTTTTTTCTTTTTACTTTCTTTAATATTTTATTATATTTATTAAATAATCTTTTGTGCTTTAAGTTAAAAAGAAAATATGTGAGATTTTTCATCGAATCAAAAGATTCGGTAAGCACATATAAAAAATCAGTACATTACTTCCACCCAAATATTTAAAACTATTTAAAATTCTGAATATATGGATATTATATTTATATATTAGTCATTTTCTTTTCCAATTTTATCTTACGTGAAACTTTCAATTCATCTTAAACTTTTAACAAATACTTTAAATTCATATTACAGTTTTACTTAACATATTAAAAATTTGGTTCAATAATATTTAAGCTTAATTGAAAAAATTCAATTCAATTTATACCGGAGTCTGTCAAAAATAATCAAATCATGTATTCTGAATACAAAAATTATATAAGCCCTAAACGAACTTTTATAAACTTAATTTGTATAATACAAATAAAAATTAAAATCATACTTGAGAAAATGTTTTTTTTTTTCTTGAAGAAATCGTGATTTGGAATTCGATTTGTCCATTTACGTAAAAAAATAAAAAATAACAAGTTTCATAATCTGTAATTAAATGACACCGGTTTATGCTTTAGTCTATTCCTACAATATCAAAGGCCAAATACAAATTAATAGCTACAAGATACGGTGAGATAAGTTTCTTTAAAGAATATTTGACCAATTAAAATAAATGAACCATAAGTGGTTCAAATTAAATTTAGTGAATCACTTATTCTGACAACCGTGTTTTTTATGAAAACCTTTGGAAAATTAAAAATTCCGAAAAGACTAAATATGAAGGTCTGAGTGCAAGGAGAAAACTTAAGTATTTTTTTTTCTTTAATTCTCTAATTAAATTAGTAGTTCCAATTGGAATCAAACAACAACGCAACGAACACTTAATTGGTGAATTTAAATTTTTGCCTAAGCAGAATTTCCAGAAACTGTGGGAGAGTATTGTGCAATTTAATGTTTAATTTTGAAAGGTGAAAGAGAAGAGAATGACAATGACAATCAACCAGTTTCTTAAAAATTATTAGCCTCCCTCCCACCTGTGACCTGTATCATAAAGGCTTTTTATCTCAGAAGGCATTACTTAATACTTGTGACACACTTGGAAAGGCTAGACTGTGGGACCAAACTATATATAACATAGTTCAATCTCATAGTATTTTAAATTTTTTAAAAATATTTTAAAACTTTCAAATTAATGGTCACCTATCATAGTATTGTTAGGGATGTCAAAACAGGTCAGGCCCGCCGAATATGTACACCAGCCCGTCAGAAAAATGACGAATTTGATTAAAATTTTCAACCCATCAATCCATTGTGGTCTAATCTGTCTAATCCGTCTAATTGGCGTGAGTCCACCTTGAGTCATCAACCTGTTTTTTTCTTTTCAATTTTTTTATGTTTAAAAATTAAAAAGTTAATATTATATAAACAAATGTAAATATATGTATATATAATTTATAAATAAAAATTAAAAAAGTTAAAAGAAAATTAAAAATATTTAAAAAAATAAAAATAAATAAATAAATTAAAAATGACTGACTAATCTAACTTGATCGTTTTTTTTGCAATAAAGATGAACGGACTAAAACGGGTCGAACTGACCGTTTTGCCACAACTAAGATCACTTCTAAATATTTTAAAAACACAATAAAAGAACAACTAAAAAAATTTAATAATTAATTGAAATTTCCTGATAATCATGCTAAGTTTAATCAATTGTTTCTCTCGATATTTTTTTAATATATTTTAAGTTTTCAAAATTAATAATAATTATGATATTTTAAAAATACAACAAAAAAATAATACCGAAAAAGCCAACAAATTTCAAAATTAATAATAATCATGATATTTTAAAAATACAACAGAAAATAATATAGAAAAAACTAACAGAATCCAAATTTCCTGTACCCGAAACAAAAGTAACCCTTTCACCGTTCATTATTCCTTCCTTTACAAGATCAAATCATCAACACTAGCTCTAGGTTTTGTTTTCATTGCTTTATTCCACAACAGGGAATAAAATCCCCATAATGTGCCACTCCTACACCGAAAATGTCACAAAAGAGTTCAAGGGGAATTATGAAAATTATTTATCAACTCGTAATTAAAATGTACGAAATAAACATAATTTGGTTTGTCTGAATTGAATATAAAGCACAACAACAATGTAGAACACAGAATTAGGTGACGTGTACACTCTCTCACAACAATTAATCCATTTTTTACATTACCAATACAATTAGTAAGAAATATGAGAGAAAGAGTAACATGCTTAAGATAAAACAATTTTAGAGATTCACATGTCAACATCTTTGAGAAATTAAATAAAAGGGATTTTACTCCTAGTATATAACTTTCATCATGAAAGCCAGATCTCATAGAGTAGAACTTTGTGATTTACGCAAACGATTAAGATAAGCATGAAATTAGGGTAATTAATTATTAATTAGAGTCTTAATTAGCTTCGCATTGCAGAGGTCAGTGTGCACGTGTTTGACCACCAAACTGTTTCCGCGTACAAATAATATCAACCCAAAGACTTTTACAAACCATCCCATCTGGCTTCGTTCATTACTTACCATTACTACCTTCTTAATTTTTATTTATATAACATCATTTTTAATTCAAATAAAGAATTCATACTTATTAACACTTTATTTATTTAATTTCTATTTTTTTTTAAAATGGTTGTGGTTTGGGATGCGTCGCGTCCACGGAATTTAAATAACACAAGTTGGAGACTATTAGATGCGCGCAAAAATCCAAATGGATATTTGTTTCCCACCACACTTCAACTCAACAACGACCATTTATTCATTACCTCATATTTTCCACCTTTTTTATCTCATATATGAAAAATCAAAATTTTTTTTATTGTTTTAAAAGTAAAGGCTAAAATGCATTTTTATTCTAAAATATGTATAATTTTAGTTATTTAATTTTAATCAAATCATGTAGTTTTATGTTATATCTACTTTGATCAAATTGAACTCTAAACCTAACATACCCTGTTTATTGTCTATACTTTTGTTTGAAAACATTTGCTTAAATTTACGAAGACTTTTTCAAATAAACTAATTTCACGTACCCCAATATCCGTAGTTTATGATTATTTTTAGGTTTAATATTATAATTCATTTCATTATTATTGTGTTGCTTTGCATTTTTTTTCACCTTGCTTTCTAAGTTCTCAATTAGTTTTTGTTTATTCCGTTTATTAAAACGATTTCTTTCATCAAATTGATCATAACATCAATTTATGGAGTCCTTTTTGTGGGCAATGTGGACTTATTGACTATAACATTTTTTTTTTCGTTCATAAGCACATATTATTTATTTGATTTTGCACAAAGGTTAAATGAAGTAATCAGTTAATGTTATCAAATGTTAAATGAGGTAAACACATAATATCAAAATCGTTCAAATGTTAAATCATTTATCATAAGCTAAAAGTTTGGTTTCTATTTCAATATTATCGAGTGATTCCTTTGGATTGTTGTAGGAAATGAGGATTTTGGGTTCTCTAAATCTCTTTTAATTTATTATTTTTAATAATTTGAGTTTTAATATTTTGAAAATTTAATAATGAAACCAACATTGTGTATTACAACAATCTATATTATTTAACATTGTAGACTTACTTACTATAAATTTTAATCATAAAAACAATATACGGTTAAAATACGAACTACACTTGAAATAAAATAAAATAAAGAATGTGCAGCAGTGGGTATTTTTTATGGGTGAGTATATAGTGGGTTTAAAATAAAGTTGGTTCAATTTTCGACAAATTAATGAGTGTTTATCAGGTCTTAAAAAAGCAGTTTTCATAAAACAAGATTTTTGGGGGAGCACCTGTTTCAAATGAAGTGTTTGAGTAAAAAATTTAAATAATTTTGTACAAAATTCTTTTTTCAAAATGAAATTAAAAAAAACAATTTTATTAAAAGTTTAGAATTAAAAATCTTGAAGCCAGTTTTTAAATTGAAGAAAAACCACGAAAATATAAACAATATATTATTGTATCTTTATAAAATATGAACATAAAATACAATTTTGGAAGAATATATAACATAATGCATAACTAAGTTGTATATAATCACTATTAAAAAAACTCATATTTCCTGCCAATTTTGTTTTGAATTTTTTTTAGGAAATATTTATAAATTTTGTTATGAAAAATAATTTGCAGGAAATTGCTGTCAATTTTTTTGTAAAATATTTTGTATAAAATAATTTTCGTAATAAATTTTAAAGAAAATACTTACGAATTTTATAATTTTGTAAAAAATAATTATCTACGAAAAAATTACTTGCCAATTAAGATTCTTAGAAAAATTTTAACAAATTTGCAAAAAATATTTTTGAATAGGGAATTGATGAGTTATGATAGAAGAAATGAGAGCTAAACCACTTGAATGAATTAGATTGTTTGCATTATTGGATTAATGTATAGGGTGCATATATATAATTGGTAATAATTAATGATCCACCATGTCCATGTCCATGTCCATGCATGGAATAAGATTATCCTTAAAATTTTGTTGGAGGCCATAATTGAAAAGTTTGGGTGGGATTCTCTTACCCTAATTTAGGGAGGGTCCACAAAAGCCAAAACCAGTGAAGAAATAGGTTGTAAAGCAAAGCATTGAAGAGAAACCGAGTGATGAAACAAAAACTAATAAAGTGGCCCACCGTCTTAGAGCCCTCGGGTTTTCATCAACTTGTTGATGATATGTGGTCCATTCCTTCCCATGCCAAAGGACTCTTTCCGTACATCATGTATTTCCCCAATAATACGGAATTTTGTTCTACATGCTAACACGCTTTTCGATTTTTCTTTTTATTCATAAAACTATTTTTACACTCTCATCCTATCATTCAAACTGTTTCCCTGTTCATAGCATGTCTGCCTCTCATTTATTCCCACAACTCACACACAGCTATAAAAATAATTAATAATAATAAGAAGGTTGTTTGTGAGTGATGTGATGGTAATGCAATAGGTATTAGGAAGATGTAAGGACAGTAATGCAATGTGGAGAGTAACTCCAAAAGGCTAAATTGTGGTATATAATTGTAGCTGAGCTTCACAATAATTGTCCGAATGAGTGCAGTCTTAGCCGAATCCTAGTCATTCTAAGAACTAGGATTGTGGATAAAGAAATCATGGGACAAACAATACAAATGAATGAATATATATATATGTCCTGGTGAGCAAAAGGAGGATAGTGCAATGGATGTGCCTTTTCTTTATTCCTTTTCCATTTTTGTTAAAATTGTGGAATAATACTTAGGCGAACCTGGTCGAAAAGACAAACTGGAACTGGGATGTTAAGTTAGGTGGGGACTGATGGATGGATATGGATGGGGAAGAATTTGTTTTTGGTTGAGAGCATGCATCTTTTAGGTAAAAAAAAAAACACAGCATCATTTATTGTCAGTGTTATTGATGATGACGATGATGATGTCTATAAAAACATGGTTAATCTGATAATGTAGGAGATTTTGATGTGGCAATGAAAGGTAGAAGATGCGGTGTTAGAGTTGCATTATCTTGAAACAGAAAGAGCTTGGTTAAGATAAGGAAAGGAGATAAAAAGAGAAGAGTGGGTGTGTGTCGAGACTGGGGTAGCAGGAGAAAAGCTTAGGGGGGATGAACTTCACAAAATGAAGGTCCACCCTCCTCGTGAACCCCATCATGTTTCTAATATGAACTTCACCAACTCATGGTCCACACCCTCTCACTGTGGGTCCTGCATCACATACACAACCCACACCTCCATCCCATATTCACCACAAAATTTCTTAATCTTACCAAATAATTCTTTTATTTTTTTATTTTTTTAAATATCCTATATATTCATCTACTTGTATATTATTTTCCTTTTATTACCTCTTGTCTAAATTCTACTTTTAATTCTATAATCACCCAATGCTATAATTTTTCTTATCCCTTCAAGACAAGCTCACAAAATGTTAGTGTATATCTTTAGGTGTGTGTGAGGTTGATTTTTGGTATTGGATGTAGACAAAATTATTGTCATAAAAGGGACTCCACCACGTTTCAAATGGAAATACCATTTTAGGTCATTTTTTCTTGTTATATAAATTTTACTTCATTAATATCGGGTAAGTGTAATTTGGCCCCATACTATTTATTATTCCGTACCAGTTACTGATTGTAATGATTCGTTGACTAGTATTTTCTTTATTTGCTTCTAAATTAATTACTTTATTTAAGTAGTTATTATGCACCGGAATGTATCTGGTTTATGCTAAAATGTTTTTGTTACTGTTTAAAATAAGCGATTATTAATTGTAAAATGGCATCTGTATATAAAATCTTAATAGTTACTATTATGAATGATTCTAAATCCTTCCTCCTTATTTACATATAGAGTATTGAGTATGCTTTATATTTAAGACATCAAAAACATTTTTTTTTCTTTTTTTTACAATATGAGGATTTTTTTTATACGATAATATATGATGATTTGAACAGGGAAGTAATAATACCTTATATTTATTATTTATAATATTTTAAAAAGAGAAGGGTCAACACCTCCTTACAATATTTTCTTACTAATAATTATTAAAAATATAAAATTACGAGTAAAAGTCAATAAACAAATGGTAATATTGATTTTTTTTCTTTTGTGATTTCCAATCATCACTGTCTGTTAGAAACTACATGCATTGCAAGCGTTTTTTTTTTTCTTTCTGAAATATTTTATACCCTACTTTTATGATCTCACAAAAAACATTGCAAAAGTCCACTTCAAATTGAAGTAATTGTAGAAATAAAAGAAAACAGAATATAAAAATGAATCTTCTTAAAAAACTGTTTTAAGATGAAAATGTTCTCTAGTTTTTAAATAAACATTATTTCTTATATATAAAAAAATATGAAGTAACATCTTTCATTTGTTTAATAGGTGGACACATTTTTTTCCCTAAACCAGAGAGGAGAAGAATATCTATTTTTGTAATTTTTAATCAGATGTTAGCTTTGATCTAGGTTCATATTTTGTTACGTGTTAATCAGTAGATTAACCATGTCTCTAACAAGTTAATTTTGTACGATATAAATGTAATTTTGAAAAGGCTAAAATTACAAAAGAATTTTCTTTAAATATCAGAAAAATTAATATTATTAGACAATGTTAAATTGTTCATATATAAAAAAATTACCAGCATAATATATAATATGAATTTGAAAGAGAGATAAAATAATAAAATATCATTTAAAAAGAAGATGAAAAAAGTGGATGAATTATATTCATCATTATATAATTTTATGAGTGTGAGATAATTACCTCCATATCAAATGTAGTGATTTTCTAGTGTAATCTTATCTCTCTCTCTCTCTCTCCCCCATCAATGAATTTTTCTCCTTCTCCAATGGTTGACCCACCCACACCACATATCATGCATTCCTCCATATCAAATTCATTGAAATGAAATTAGTAATTGCCCATGATGCCTAAATCATCCCAACCTCCTTACATTTCATGTTCCAATAAATAACACAACCTCACCTTCCTAGTTCCTCCTCTTTCTATATATAATATCCACCTCAAACCAAATCTTACCTATTCTCCAGTTTCTTCTACTCTCTCATTTTCCTCTTCCTCCCTTCCTTCACACACTGCTTCATCCTACACTACATTAACTACTCAAATAACTATAACATTTTCTTCACTCACTCCACACAAAACCAAATTCATAACCGTTACAAACGAAAAATGGACACTTCCACGGATGAAACCACCACAACCAGCGAATCTCTTTCCCTTCCTCCCAACCTATCTCCGCCTCCTCTAATCCGCGTCGGAAGCGCCGGCGTCGACCCCGACGCCGTTTCCGGCGAGGCCGAATCCCGCAAACTTCCGTCCTCCAAATACAAAGGCGTGGTGCCGCAACCCAACGGTCGTTGGGGCGCTCAGATTTACGAGAAGCACCAGCGAGTCTGGCTTGGCACCTTCAACGAGGAAGACGAAGCCGCCAGAGCCTACGACATCGCGGCGCAGAGGTTCCGAGGCCGCGACGCTGTCACAAACTTCAAGCCTCTTGCCGGAGCAGGCGACGACGCAGAGTCCGAGTTCCTTAACTCGCATTCCAAGTCCGAGATCGTCGACATGCTCCGCAAGCACACCTACGACGACGAGCTCCAGCAGAGCACTCGCGGCGGCAGGCGCCGCCGCTACGCCGGCGCCGCCTCCAGCGGTGCGTACGATGCGAAGGCGCGTGAGCAGCTGTTCGAGAAAACGGTCACTCCCAGCGACGTCGGCAAGCTGAATAGATTGGTTATACCGAAGCAGCACGCGGAGAAGCACTTCCCGTTGAGCAGCGGATCCGGTAGCGGAGTCTCACCGTGCACTGCTGCGGCGGCGGCGGCGAAGGGAGTGCTGCTGAACTTCGAGGACGTTGGAGGGAAAGTGTGGCGGTTCCGTTACTCGTATTGGAATAGTAGCCAGAGCTACGTGCTTACAAAAGGATGGAGCCGGTTTGTGAAGGAGAATAATCTGAGAGCCGGTGACGCGGTTCGGTTTTTCAAGTCAACCGGACCGGACCGGCAGCTTTATATAGACTGCAAGGCCAGGAGCAGTGGCGGTATTTGTGAGCTTAATAACAATAATGGTGGCGGTTTGTTTGTCCCGGTGGGACCAGTTGTTGAGCCGGTTCAGATGGTTCGGCTTTTCGGGGTGAACCTTTTGAAACTACCCGGCTCGGATGGTGTACGGGTTGGCTATGAGGGGAAGCGGAAAGAGATGGAACTGTTTGCATTTGAATGTAGCAAGAAGTTAAAAGTAATTGGAGCTTTGTAACATTATAGTTTTTACGTTTGTTTTTGTGAATTTTGTAACTGTTGAATTGTTGAGAGAAAGATTGAGGAGGTAGAGAGCAGGTAGATTGATGGATGGTGGCCATGTTTCAAGTTGCCATCTTGTTACAAAAGATGTATATTCTCAGAGAAAAAAAAAAAGAAAAAAGGAAAATTAGGGCAACATGTATGACACAGTTTTTTTTTTTTTTTAATAAAGGAATCAGGAGTACAGCTGCTTATTTTTCTATAAGAGTACTTCTTATCTTTTAAGACACAGGAACATTAACTGTGAACAGCTATTTCCTACTCCAAAAATTATAACTCAAAAATCAACTTCGTATTGTAACTCGTGCATGTATTTTGCATGTGCGGTGTTCTCCATTTCATGATTCAGCTTGCTTTACCATCATCGCGTAATCTAATTCTAGTTTAACTTGTAGGATTGAGTATAAGATTTAGATATTTACTTATGTTAAATCTAAAATTTAGAAAGATAAATAAAACAATTTTCACAATTCTTATTTCAATTAATTTTTTAATCATTTGCGTGAACTATTTATAGCAGGAGATTATGGCTGAAAACCTTATGTACATATACGGATTAGTATTCTCTACCCAATTAGGCAAACAAAATTATTTCAACTTATGTTAGGTTAATGTTTGTCGGTGAATCACTGTTTTACTTTATCCACAACAATGCAGAAACTCTATTCAAACAATTAAACTAGACGTCTTAATATAAAAAAAAAATCCCGTTAAAATTGAATAAAATTAAATGAATATTTTCTCAAAATTAACAGAATTAAATTCACGCTTATATTCTTTCCTCTCTTTCGAGCTTTTCTTATGATTGCGAAATGAGATATGAAACTTTTTACTGGGAAGAAAATTTGGAAAAGTTAATAGACGTAGATTATACATTGAGGGAGGAGGGGTCCATGGCATGACCTAGGAAAGTGTGAACAAGTTGATAATTAGACATTTGTCCAATAAAGAAAGAAAGTGAGAAAGAGCTACTTGGCAAGTGGGCATGGCGTACTGTGCATGACCATAGCTTTTTCTAACATTCTTAAAATTATGGACCTCATAGCAGTACCTTGTTTTTGGAATAGTCAACTTTCCATGAATCTACCATTGTTTTCCATCGTTTCTGTACCACTAAACAATTCCCAACTCCTTCCCAGAAAAACACCCCGCAAATCTCAAACCCCCATTTTTCATTAAAACATCTTCACCTTCTTTTCTTTTTCCTTCTTCACCCCCGGTTAAAAATTTAAATATGAGTATAAGTTTTAGATTAGTTAAAAATAAGAAAGTAAAACATTATAAAAAGAATAAAAATTTATAAACTTATTGTCTTAAGATTTTGAGTTGAAAATGATATAAATTTTTTATATAATTAGACTCAGGTTTCATTAATATTGTATCTCCTTAGTAAAATTCTATCTGTAAATCTAACCACACTTTCTATATATTTTACTAATCATAATATTTACTGGGTTTTACGACTTTCGGGTATAGAATCGGCTCCATTTTCAGCATTTCAATTTTCTTTATCAAATATTCAACTCATTTATATTCGATCTACGTTGTTTTCTTTTTTGTTTAATTCCTCATTGCTTATCAAAATAAATCACAAAAATATATGTAACACTAACTGCCACCATTAGACTGCAAAATTATTACAAATAGCATTATTCTTTAACTACACAGTTCAATATTCAATTTTATAGGACTGTGTGTATGAAGATACATTATAGACAATGTTTTAGCACTAAAATAATTTCAGTATTTTGAGGAATTGGGTTTTCTTTTGACCGAAAATATCTTGGATTAAAATCAAGTATTTAAATAAATTGGAAATACAATTTCAAATTGCAAGTTGCAGATAATATCGTTATACAATTGTGCATAAATAATTTTAGGAAAAATAGTCAATTGTTTGTAACATTTGAGTCACATTCACGCTCATCTGTTTGAAGGAAAGAAAAGTAAGAGGAAACTTAAAAAAAAAAAAAAAAAACCAAAAAAAAAAAAAAAAAAAAAAAAAACCTAAAACTGAAAAATAGTTCTAAAAGAAACAAACACTTTTCTTTGATTTTCTCCTTCGACCGTATAAAAAGAAAACATCATTGTCTATGTTTTTTCTTTTCTATATGTTCTTCGCTCTTACCGTACACACCATAAATTTTAATATGAAAGGTTGAACATTGAAGCCTAATAAAATCAATCCAACTAATAAACCGCGAAGCTTAACAAAAAGGGAAGAATAATTCGCAGGCCAATAAGGAATATCACCAATTTAGGGTCTTTCGTGATTATAACCAATTTGTTTTATTAAGAAAAATGTTGACAATAAACACTTTTAAAAATATTATTGGGGAAGTTACTAAATTTATATATTAAAGATTATTATTGTTTAAGTTATTAAAAATAAAAACAGAACCCATGCTAAGCACAATCAATGCAAAATGGCAACTATATTTTCATAGAAAAAAAATACATAAAGAAAACAAAGAATGAGTAAAAGGGAAGGAAAAAAAAGGTTGCCATAATATGTTAAATCGGTTCCAAATTTTTTGATTACTTTTACATAGTATAAATTAGGTTTAATTATTTGGACGATACTTATTTTGATAGGAGTATATAATTTGGTATCCGGGGGAAAAAACGTCAATTACATTCCTATTTTTGAAAAAATGTCTCAATTAAGTCTCTGTCAGAACAAAATAATTAACACCGCATGCCATGTGTCACTCTCTGTATATTTTATTTTATTTTTTGCAAAAAAATTTTGTTGTCACATGTTAAGTCCCTGTTGTGACACGTGTTAATGTCAGTATCACATGACAGGATAATGCCATGTGTGGCAAATGTCATTGTAATGATTTCAATTTAACACCCGTATATATCTCATTGTTTCAATTTAGTCTCAACTTTTGTGTCTTTGGTTCAATTTTATCCTAATTTTTTTTTAATAATTGAAGTATATTTTTTAATTCATTTTTTTATAAGATTAAAACTACTTAAGTATATTTTTACAAAATTAAGTACTTATATTTTAAATTAAAATTTAGTGGTCAAAAAATACATTGACAAGATATGGGTTAATAATATACAATAACGTAATATGCTAAAAAGTCATTTTTAATAAAAAAAATATTAGTATAACATTTATACAAATAATAAATTTGGTCTTCAATTGGAGAGAGACAATATTGCTCTATTTTGAAGAAAAAAAAGTTGATGACTATATTGTTCTATTAGTATCACATTTTCTTACCACTAAATTTTAATGTAAATATCAGTACTTAATGTCATAAAAATATTTATACTTAATTACTTTTAATTTTATGAAAAAGTGAATTAAAAAATGTATTTCAATTATTAAAAAAATTTGGAACAAAATTGAACAAAAGACACAAGAGTGGGAACTAAATTGAAACAATGAGGTATATATAGATACTAAATTGAAATCAGTACAATGACATTTGTCACACGTGGTATTATCCTGCCACGTGAGAGTGACATTGTCACGTGTCACAAGGACATGACACGTGACAACAAAAAAATGTTGCAAAAAAAAATTAAAAAAACTAGAAAGTGACACGTGACATGCTGTGAATGGCGTTAATTTTTTTTTTCTCAAAGAAACCTAATTGATGCACTTTTTCAAAAGTAAGTATTGACATTATTTTTATGCGGGTACGAAATTGACACACTCTCACCAAATTGGATCATCCGAATAATTAAACCTATAAATTACAAATCTGACTAGATTTATAGTCATTTTATGATAAATGAAATAACATTATTTTAATTAATCGGTAGTTGCGGAATAAATAAGCATACAGAAGTTATTAACTAGTCTTTCCCTGGACATGAGAAAATTCAAACCGAAACATAATGTTATTCTTCTTCCAAATGTTTCAATGATGTTGAGGAACATTACTCTCTGGCAGAAGTCATAGTCTGGTGTTGTAATAGTGGAATTGAATCTTCTAAAATCAGAGAATTAATAATCGAGGCACTTTGGAAACGAGGTGAGGTCCCACGTGACCTCTTCCATAGAAAATATAAATATATTTTTGAACACTTCATGTTCCATCTAGTCTGCGTAAAGAGCCAAATGTGTATCTATGACTTCCTGTGATTGTGCACAAAACCTTCGACATTTTATTCGTTAAATGTTTCAATCTTCAACCACATGCATGCTACTTATTACGACGTATTAGACACAAGTGTCAATTTTATTTAGGTTCGGATTTAATTCTCATATCCACTAAATTAATAGCTTCACATCAGACTCTACTTATTCACTATTCCAAATTCTGTTTCTGTCGCCATAAGAGTTGGATCATATGATTTAAATAAACATATGGGTGTTTGTTTTAGGAATAGACTTTTATGATAATTTTGATTTGAACAAATAGTCGTAGTTTGTTCTACCTGCTGTAATTAATGATGACAAAATTTGGAATTTTCAAGGTAGCATTGAGGTGTTTGGTTGGGACTTTGTCTCTGCAAAATATATGGACGAAAGAGGAAGAAGAAGGGTCTGTGATAGATAGGTGCAGCGATGAACGTTTCCTACACTCACAGGAGTCTTTTGGTTTATAGTCATTTCTTCATTTTCGTCTCCGACATTGTTTCTTCTTTCTCTTTCTTTGTTTTCCTTAGATGTTTCCGACACCCAAAATGTTTGTTTCCTAAAACATTTGACTTAGCTAACTTGTTCTCGCTACTTGCCTGCTAAACATTTCAATTACTTCAAGTAATTACAAACATTAAATATCTGTTGACCTTAATTTATCAGATGCTAATCACGTCATCAATTAACAATTTTACTCATTCCATATAACAATGTATGTGAGAATCCTTTACATATGAATTAAGACTAGTTGACTCAATCGGTTTTTAATTGACTATTATTATTTTTTTTTCTATAAAATTAAAAAGAAAAATAAGTAACATTTTTTTACGATGATGACTCGATATATTTTTTCAATCCTTGTATGCGACTTATATGGTTACATTGTATAAGGACTTTTTCTACTGATATTTTATGGAACTTTACAAAATTTTGAGGAAAATGAGATCAAATACATTTCTTATGATTTTCTTTTTCTAAAGAAATGTCACAAAATATAAAATAATTTTAATAGTATCAGGGGTTTTAAGGGGTAAATGACTTCCCGGTAATTTACGAAATGAAAAATAATGATTAAAAATTTACTTTTTTCTTATAATTAGGACTAAAATATTTCTCACGTTTATTTTTTCGTACAAAAAACCAGAGGTATCATATATATTATCATACAATGATAGAGTAGTGTTAAGATTATGACGATTCCTTTTTCTCAATCAGAAAAGTAAGAAATTATTTTAATTTGAACGTATATTTAATAAGTTAAATTTAGAGTAAAAATTTTTTTGGTAGTAAAAATTTAAAATTATTTTAAAATCTTTGTAATTTGAAAAAAATAACAGTTTCTTTTTCCAGTTACATTTAAATGTATTAAAGTGAATATTTTTAAACCAAAATAAACACGTGAGAAGGTATTTAGTGGTATGAACAAAATTATAAGTAGATTACTAACAGTGTAAGTATAAATTAAACAGCAGTACTTGAGATAGAGAGATTAAAAAAATAATTTTTAAATTCTTAGGATTGAAAGACGGTTTTAAGTTTATATGACCAAAAGTAAATTTATTCCAAATTTTAAAAAATAGAAAAAATATTCAAGCTTTTATTTTATTATATAAACAAGATCAAGCTGGAAACCCAGCCCACCCGAAAAAATAAAAAATAAAAAATGCCACTTTTTTTTCTCTCTTTTGGGTCATGACATGACTACAATCATTCATGCATTTTGGGGTTTTGGTGTATATTACTCTTCCTTTTTTATTCAGTTTGTGTGTTTTCTATTTTTCCTTCTCTTTTTACATTCTTCTTTCATGATATTTTTAAACTAGGAAGACAAATACATCTAAATTGGTAGGTATTATTTTCATTCGTTCCATTTTTTTTTATCTAAAATCCAAAAATTTAGAGGACATGATATGGATATAAGTAATATTTATTTTTTAAAATTAGACATAGGAATAAGGACTATATATTCAATTCATTATCATTTCCATACTCATTCCGTTTTAAATTGTTAAAAGATCTTTTAATATTTTTTTATTTGGTCTTATTTGAAAAATTCTTATTTTATTACGAATTTTTTATTTCATCTCTTTTAACTATTTGAGTTGTTTAGTATCTATCAAATCCTCTTAAATCTTTAAGATATTATTTTTCTCATCACAACTTTAGTGCCATATTTTAGGAAATTTAAACCTCAATTTTATTGAATTAATTTTTTTAAATACGTTTTATTATTTTTATTTCATTAAATACTTGTATTTTTTTTGTTTAATTTTGTATTACATAAAATATTTGACTATAAATTTGAGAGTTCAATTTTGCATTACATAAAATATTTTTTTTTTAAGAAACATACTTAGTTAATATTCGAGATCATGTGTAACAAAGTATAAGCAAGTTTAATATTGGGAACGATAATGAAAAATAAATTTCATACCTAACATAAGTGAAGACGAATGTAAATATAATTTTTTACATGAAAGATGCGGATAAATATATTTAAAGTCACACTTGACTTAACTCATTCTTATATAACTGATGTTATGAGACTTTTATAAACAAACTTCTCTACAAAAGCTAATTTATTTAAAGGTGTTTTAAAAAAAGTACAATTTTTTTATTTTAGATTTATACATTTGATAAACATAGTTAATTACTATAATACACACTATACTCATAATAGTTTACTGAAAATTAATTTTAAGATATAGCTAACTTGTTTACTGAAAATTAATTACTGAAAATTAATTTTAAGACAATCAAAGAATTAAGTTTTTACACAGTAACTTATACAAAAAAACGCACATATGTAACTGAAAGAAAGAAAACGTTGTTGAGAAATTTAAGGAAATTTAGGGAAAACCTGTTAGAAAAGAATAACCTATTAAAAAGTAATTTAAAACTAGGATGAAAATTTTGGTTTGTCTTTAATGTCTATACCATTTTTTATCTATACCATATGGAAACACTAATAGATAGATATGCTTGTCATTTTGTTTTTGTTAATGTTATGATCTATTTTAATCCAATAACGGTATAAAAAATGATATTAATATACAACAATTTAAACATATAGAAAAAGTATACTTTGATATTAAGATTACAAAATATAGGGTTAGATATGTTTTTGTCCCTTAAATTTTAATGAAATTTGAAATTAGTTCCTTTTCAAAAATTTTGATCAATTTAGTCTTTCATCTTTAAAAATACGTGAATTTAGTTCTTTTAACCAAATTTTGTTAAGTTTATCTGAGATTTCATGTATATTTCATGATACTATTTTAATTGTTTACACTGTTTGACACATTTTCGCTTCAATGTTAACTCAAATGTTATCATAAAATGTGTTTAAAATGATAAATAAATTTAACAAAATTTGGTGAGAAGGACTAAATTATTATAAAATTTTGAAAAAAAACTAATTACAAAATTTATTAAAATTTGGGGACAAAAACATATTTAACCCAAAAATATAACAAACGAATAAAGAAAGAAAATGTACGGAGTAAAAATATACTCGCTTATTGAGTATTGATTTTAGCCTCTGGTGTGTTTCTTTTTTTTTACGGAGCCGAAAACTAAATTTTGGTGGATAGCCCAACTATATAGACACTGTGCCAAAACTCGATGATAAGCCTGATATTGTTTGGGCGTTGAGATAAATGGGCCATGAAAACGATTGTCATTTGCTTAATATCCTCTTAGCTTGTTTTGAAAAGTTTTTTCGTAAACATTTTTAGAAAAAATGAAATAAAATTTTCGGCAAACCTAAATTGGTGTATGTATAAGTTTTAAAATATAAAAGTTAAAAATTCCATAAACATTTTCTACCGTTTAGTTATAGAAAATTTCTACCAGTTCGTTAATATATAAAAACCGATTTATGAGCCTAACTTTTTCTACATAATTAAATGTTTTGAAAATAGAAAAAAAAAAAAAATATATATTTTTATTTTTTTATTTTTTTTTTTATATTTATATATTTTTATTTTTTTTTTTTTTTATTTTTTTTTTTTTTTTTTTTATATTTT
>Ga0214545_1002491_pt1 | contig 35444 bp, 32 predicted proteins | sample CNSS4metaG_FD_160064 | JGI IMG/M metagenome (GOLD analysis project Ga0214545, IMG submission 160064) | Root nodule microbial communities from cowpea collected in UCLA plant growth center, Los Angeles, California, USA - CNSS4 | ecosystem: Host-associated > Plants > Roots > Nodule | place: USA...
TATATATATAAGGGAAGAAGTTACGTGAGAAAGTGAGAAAGAAAGAAAGCAAAGAAATCTTAGTCCTCTACAAATATTATTAGTGTGCCTTTCAATCCATAAGGTAAGGGGGAGTGAGGTTAAGATTTTTTTTATATTAATATTGATAAAATCATGGGTGTTATATTAATTTCTTATTTATTTTGAATCATATATTATTTTATTTACTTCCATTTAACTTATTTTCATTTACTATTCTCTTATATTTATTTATTTTATTTTATTTATCTCCAGTTATGTATTGGTCCTATTTATTTAATTTTATTTTATTTAATCTCTAGTTATGTATTGGTACTGTTTTTTATTTTATTTATCTTCAGTTATGCACTGGTTCTGTTTATTAATTTTATTTAATTTATCTCTAGTTATGTACTGGTCCTGTTTATTTATTTTATTTAATCTTTAGTTATGCACTGGTTTTGTTTATTTATTTAATTTAATTTATCTCTAGTTATGTACTAGTTCTATTTATTTATTTTATTTATCTCCGGTTATGCATTGTTCCTGTTTATTTATTTTATTTATCTCTAGTTATGTAGTGGTCCTATTTATTTATTTTATTTAATCTCCAATTATGCATGGTCCTGTTTATTTATTTTATTTTATTTATCTTCAGTTATGCACTAATCTTATTTATTTATTTTATTTAACTTATCTCTAGTTTTGAACTAATCTTTTTTATTTATTTAATTTAACATATCTCCAATTATGCACTGATCCTAATTAATTTATATTTTTATTATTATATTTATTTATATCATTCTAATCCTTATCTAATTATTTATTTAAAGTTCTTGCTTTGATTCTTATTTTATCATTATTTTATAATTAAAATAAATAAATAAATTTAAAATAAAAGTAAATATTATTTTATTCAATGAGCTTGGATAGAAAAAAAATTACATGTACATTTTATTTTATTTTATATTCTTTGTGTATAGTTTATACAATGACATGATTTGATGGTTATTACATTTTCACCAGTGTAGTAAAGGCTTTTTGCCCCAGTTATTTTCCTCATTTTGCCTCGAGTCTGAAACCGAGGCATATTGGGCTGAGGCCAACAGGTACCCCCTTTTGGCCTCGGTTGTTACCCGAAACCATAAAGTCCCTTTTATGCCTCAGTTCTAAATGAACCGGAGCCATATGGTTCCTTTTCTGCCTCGGGTCCACGAGAATCGAAGCCATATGGTAAAAATATTTTTTTTAATTAAATTTTTTGCGGCACAGCACGCTCATCTATTACCTACTTCCTCGCGCACCACTCATGGCAGCAGCAGCACCATGCTCGAGCAAGCCGCCACCATCACGAAGCAACCTGCACGCGGACCAAACTCTCCAGCCACAACAAATTCACGCAACCACCATGCTTGCAACTCGCCTGAACCAGCGCATCCACTGCGACGAACGACGAGAACGATTTCTTCGTCTCAACGGCGACGATCTGGATTCGCGATTAGGGCTCGCGATTTGGGTCCTCAGGTTCGATCAGGTCCGGTGACGGTGCAATCGCACGACCTCTGTTGCAGTGACGGTGGCTTTCTGCAGCGGCGAAGATCTCGACGGTGGTTCCTCTAGTGGAGCGCAATGGCGATCTCGCGAAAGGTGCTGCCATGGTGGATCACGTTGCCGCGTTGTAGATCTGGTGCCCTGTTTTTGCGTCGCAGTGGTGGCCGGTGTTGTCGCTAGGGTTCATCACCGGTCAGAATGGGTGCGGCATAGATGGGTGGTGATGTTTGCTTTGTTCATGCGTAAGGTGAAGGGGAGAGGGGATCCAGGAGACTAGTGAGACGCAGAGAGAGATGGAGAAGATGCAGCGGCGCGCGAGGAAGAAGTAGAGAGGTTCGCGTTTTTATGCCCTAATTAAACTATATGGCCTCGATTCAATTAATAACCGAGGCATATAACCCTATTTGGCCCCGATTCAGTGCCACCTGAGGCCAAAGACGTAATGGCTAGTGGCATTTTTGAAATTTCTAGCCACGTTTTTGGCTTCGGGTTTGTTCAACCCAAGCATATAAGCACCTTTTGGCACCAGTTATTTTTGAGCCGAAGCCTATAACCCCTTTTGGATTTGAGTTTTTCTTGAACCGAGGCATAAAAGTTGCCTGGAATTGCAAAAATGCCACCGTGCCGTTATATGCTTCGGTTCCTTACCAACCGAGGCCTATAAGGCGAGGTAAAAATTCAATTCTGCACTAGTGTTTATGACCTTTGAAAATATCCAAGAGTGTGTCAATTAAGTCTGGTTTCAATAAGTTGAGATTAAACCAGTGTCAAAGTGTTTCTATTTGTGAAGTCATACTTTGGTACACTGCGGGATGAAAGGCAGGGACCATGGTGGGATCTAAGGAAGTAATACCAAGTAGGTGATTATCTAGATAATTCATAATAACGCACTAGACTAGGATATTCATAGGCCAAACTTGGGACTATCCGATACTTGCTTGGCATCGCCAAGGTTAGGTAGTGAGTATATATCTCTTTTATGGGCCTATAAATGGCTAATATTCTCGAGAAATAAATAATTATGATTGTACCAATTGTCGCAACTAGGGTCACAATGAGATAACGAAAATTATTTTAAAATACAGAGGAGTCGCTACCATAGTTTATTAAGTAAAACTATAAAAAAACTTTAAAAAGAAATAGTCTTTGAAACCAAGTTTAGGTTCGGGAGTCGATTACGTGTGGGGAATGTATTAGCATCCCACAACGTCCGTCCAAAGATAGTCCCCTTTAATTAAGTGTGCAAAATTAATGTAATATTTAAAATATTGGTTTTCACAAAAAAAGTCAAATAGACAAACAAATATAAAATGGTAAAGAAAATATTGTTGAAAATTTTAGTTGGGCCCGACAAGGATTGACCTTGCTCCTACGTATCTCCATTCGTAATGGAGAACCAAGGTTACGTAATTGTTAAAAAACTATTTGGAAAAAGATCTTAAAAACATTTTAAATTTATAGGAGGTGAACCCGACAAGAACTTGGTCTCGCTCCTACGTATTTCCATTCAGAATCAAAAATCAGGGATCACGTAGTTCTAAATATATAATTATGAAAAATGATTTTAAGAAGATTTTAATTTTTTTTAAGGTGAACTCGAAATGGACTTGACCTTGCTCCTAGGTATTTCCATTCAGATTGGAAAATTAGGGATCACGTAGTTCTAGATAAAAGAACTATCTAGAAAATATGGAAGGCTTTGTAAGAATGTAGGGATTATAAATTTGCAAATTTTAAGATAAATTTTGTATGTTGTAAAAAGAAATCATCAAGCAAGTCTAAGATCCAACATGATAATTAAAAGGTATAAAAACTATTATCAAGCGAGTCCGGGACCCGACATAATAATTAAAGTTATGATGAAAATAATGATTATCAAGCGAGTCAGGGACTTGACATGATAATTAAAGTTATAAAAAATAATGATCATCAAGCGAGTATGAGACTCAATATGATAATTAATGTTATAAATATAATGATTATCAAACGAGTATGAGACTCGACATGATAATTAAAGTGATGAAAATAATGGTTATCAAACAAGTTCGAGACTAAACATGATAATTAAAGTTATGAAAATCTTGATATCAAGTAAATTCGAGACTTGACGTGATAATTAACGTTATGAAAATAATGATTATCAAGCAAGTCCGAGATTAGACATGATAATTTATGTTATTAAAAATCTTGATTATCAAGCAAGTTCGAGACTCGACATGATAACTAATGTTATGAAAATAATGATTATCAAGCGAGTTCGGTACTCGGCATGATAATTAAAGTGATGAAAATAATGATTATCAAGCAAGTTTGAGACTAAACATGATAATTAAAGTTATGAAAATCTTGATTATCAAATAAGTCTGAGACTTGACGTGATAATTAATATTATGAAAATAATGATTATCAAGCAAGTCCGAGATTAGACATGATAATTTATGTTATTAAAAAATCTTGATTATCAAGCAAGTCTGAGACTCGACATGATAATTAATGTTATGAAAATAATGATTATCAAGCAATTTCAGTACTCGACATGATAATTAAAGTGATGAAAATAATGGTTATCAAGCAAGTCCAAGACTGAACATGATAATTAAAGTTATGAAAATATTGATTATCAAGTAAGTTCGAGACTTGACGTGATAATTAAGGTTATGAAAATAATGATTATCAAGCAAGTCCGAGATTAGACATGATAATTAATGTTATTAAAAATCTTGATTATCAAGCAAGTTCGAGACTCGACATGGTAATTAATGTTATGAAAATAATGATTATCAAGCGAGTTCGGTGCTCGGCATGATAATTAAAGTGATGAAAATAATGATTATCAAGCAAGTCTGAGACTAAACATGATAATTAAAGTTATGAAAATCTTGATTATTAAGTAAGTCCGAGACTTGACGAGATAATTAATATTATGAAAATAATGATTATCAAGCAAGTCCGAGATTAGACATGATAATTTATGTTATTAAAAAATCTTGAATATCAAGCAAGTTTGAGACTCGACATGATAATTAATGTTATAAAAATACTGATTACCAAGCGATTTCGGTACTCGACATGATAATTAAAGTGATGAAGATAATGATTATCATGCAAGTCTGAGACTAAACATGATAATTAAAGTGATGAAAATCTTGATTATCAAGTAAGTCCAAGACTTGACGTGATAATTAAAATTGTGAAAATAATATTTATCAAGTAAGTGCGAGATTAGACATGATGATTAATGTTATTAAAAAAATTTGATTATTAAGCAAGTCCGAGACTGAACATGATAATTAATGTTATGAAAATAATGATTATCAAACGAGTTCAGTACTCGACATGATAATTAAAGTGATGAAAATAATGATTATCGAGCAAGTCCGAGATTAGACATGATAATTTATGTTATTAAAAAATATTGATTATCAAGCAAGTTTGAAACTCGACATGATAATTGATGTTATGAAAATAATGATTATCAAGCGAGTTCGGTACTCGACATGATAATTAAAGTGATGAAAATAATGATTATCAAACAAGTTTGAGACTAAACATGATAATTAAAGTTATGAAACTCTTGATTATAAAGTAAGTCCAAGACTTGACGTGATAATTATCATTATAAAAATAATGATTATCAAGCAAGTCCAAGATTAGACATGATAATTAATGTTATTAAAAAAATTTGATTATCAAGCAAGTCCGAGACTGAACATGATAATTAATGTTATGAAAATAATGATTATCAAGCGAGTTCGGTACTCGACATGATAATTAAAGTGATGAAAATAATGATTATCGAGCAAGTCCGAGATTAGACATGATAATTTATGTTATTAAAAAATCTGGATTATCAAGCAAGTCTGAGACTTGACGTGATAATTAACATTATGAAAAATAATGATGATCAAACGAGTCTGAGACTTGACATGATAATTAATGTCATGAAAATTATGATTATCAAGCGAGTCTGAGACTCGACACGATAATTAATGTTATGAAAAATTAATAATTATCAAGCAAGTTTGTAACTTAACATGATAATTAAAGCTATGAAAATAATGATTATTAAGTTTGTCCGGAACTTGACATGATGATCAATGTTATGAAAATTTTTATTGTCAAGCGAGCTTGAGACTTGACATGATAATTAATATTATGAAAATTTGACTATCAAGCAAGTCTTAGACTCAACATGATAATTAAAGTTATGAAAAAAATAATTATAAAAAGAATGATTATCAAGCGAATCCAGGACTCGACATAATAATTAATATTATAAAAAATTTTATTATCAAGCAAGTTTGAGACTCAACATGATAATTAATGTTATGAAAATATTTTAAAAGATTTTAATTATTAAGCAAGTCTGAGACCCAACATGATAATCAATGAGAATTGTGAAATTTTAATTATCAAGCAAATTCGCTCATCATGATAATTAATGTTATGCGATATATATATATATATATATATATATATATATATATATATATATATATATATATATATATATATATATATATATATATATAAAGACAAAATAAATAATTGATAATTTTTGTAAAATATTATATATCTCTTTTAGTAAAGAATATCACAAAACAAAAGTAAAATTTTCTCAGTTAATGCCTAGACATATTTATTATTCAATAGCTATCTCAAAATTCTTTATTGCAATATTCATGTTTAGTGTGTACCTTGTGCGTTATTTTGAAACATCCAATATAAGCAACATATTATCTTAGCTATTAAAATCAACACTCCTATTCCGATAAAAGAAATTAAGGAAAAAGTATAAAAGATTTTAATTAATAAACTAACGTACCAAAAGAAGCTTCCAAATGTAGAGATTTATATATACCTATGAGGTTTATGTTTCTTTGACACCTTTTATGTCAACACACATATGCAACTTTCATCTAATATTAATGGCAATAAAGCTCATCCTAGATTCCGTATATTACACAACTAACCATTTCTTTTGACATAACAAACCCATATTATAAAAGACAATTTCATAAAAGCAATGATAATTAGAACATGTACATACGGTGCCATAACGAGTTCAAGCTTCAATGTAAGAGAAGGAAAAGAGAGAAAAAAACAATCAATATGTCCAGTGTTATAATCTCATAATAACTATCACAAGTAAATATAAAAGGAGAAAGAAAAACCTGGATTTTTTTCACACCTGTTTGATGATTTTTTCTTTTCAAAATCAAAAAAATGTTTGCAAGTGTATCTCTCTAATCTTCTCAAAGCTCTATGTTTTGGTGGCTTTACCCTTCCAAGAAGTATTTTTCAGGTGCTTTTTCTTTGTGTTTGGTATCGAGTGTGTGATCCCTTAGTGTGAGTTATTCTAGAACGATCGTTAACAGAGATGATGAGAGTGAGATCCAAAAAGGATATGTTTGACCTTGGGAAGAAGATGACAATGGATAAGGGAGAAATGTCTAGTTACGTATCGTGTGAAAACTTTGTCTTTAATGAAGCAGAGAAAGAAAAAAAAAGAACTTGAGGAACCCACGTGAGAGACTATGAGATCCTGCAAACTTTTTTATTTTTTTAGCATCATCTAAGATATTAACTATGTGCAGAGGTTAAGAGAAACGGGGAGAGAATCTAGATTGTGGGAGTATTAATAGGATGTAGTTGAGTAACGATACCATATAACAAATTATTTTAAAACTAGTTTTCTTACTTTTTCTAATTTCAATTTTATTTCTTTCTTTGATAGAAACTATATATATCTTTTTCTTTTTTTCTTTTTTATTAGTTATTTTATATAAATTATTAGCCTAATATATTTGTTAAAAACAATATTTTTATGTACTCTTATCCTTTTTCCATTTTTTTATGAATTCAAATTTATTTTATAAAACTATTTTGATTATTTAAAAATTATTTTTCTATTTTTAATTTATTATTATTATTATTGTTATTATTATTTATTATAAAAAACTTTTTTTAATTCTTATTTTTAATCATAAAAATTGGTTTTATGTTTTTTTGTGTTTATCTTTTAAAAACTCATTTTCACTGTAAAAATATTTTTCTTATCTTTTACTATTTCGTTTACTTTTCTAAAAAAAAGTTTAGTTATGTTATATTAAATATTTAAATTAGTTGTATAGGAAATAAGAAAAATAAGGTTATTATTATTAAAAAGTATTTTTATTTTATTTTATTTATTATTTAGTTTCTCGAACGAAATTGGGTGTTGACACCAATGTTTTATGAGAAATACTCAACTACCTAATCACTTACCAAAGTAACTTTTGATGTTCATAAGGGATCATCAAAAGTGGAATATGGATCTATATGTCTGGTATAACGAGATCTAGCTTTATGGATGTAGGTCCAATTCTAGGCCCTAATGTCTGTATTGTTTGTTGAGTTTATTAAGATTGATATTTAAGGCTTATAAAGACCTCACTCCTTTCATATTTTTCATTCATATGTACATGTTGCATGAGCAGAAGAGGAAACTGCTTAGTGAGAGTTGTTCGAGATATTATTGGTGGATCTTCTAAAGATTGACTCATGGATAATTTCTATTAATATCTTTAGGATATATTAAAAATATAGATAATCTTCTATTCTGATGTAGAACTCTTAATTATAAAAATATATATTTTTGTAATATTTCATGAACAATTACAAAGATATAAAATATATATATATATATATATATATATATATATATATATATATATATATATGAATATGAAGTTATGTTATTAGTGTTGTTCTCTCAAGGAAAATCTTATTGTACAAAAAAAAAAGAAATTAATTCCATATCTTTTTATCAAATAATAATTATTTAATATAGTAGTCGGGACGTCACATTTAGTGGTATCAAAGCGGTTCCTTCTGTCAAGACCTTGGGTATAGTGTTTTCCATGTTTGTATTCTATACTAATAAGTAGAAGTACAAGTTGTTTGTTCTTACATTTTTCTTAGAAAAGAGAAATGCAAGATAAGTAGACTAATAAAAGTAAGTGATAACAAGAATTAATATTTGTAGTAAGGATAAGTTTTAGCAATAGTTAAACAAAAACAATCTATAGAAAATAAGAAAATTGTTCATTCTTTCAAGGAAAATATGGATAACGGACCAAACATTACCAATGAATTATTGGAAATAATGACAATTGTCTTGGAAAATATATGCCGAAAACAAAATGTTGAACCCATGGAAAATCAAGGATTTGAAACCTTTCGCAGGAACAATCCACAAAAATTTAAAGGAGGATTTAATCATGAAGGTGCTCAATCATGGATAGCAGAAATTGAGAAAATTTTCATTGCAATGACGTGTGTGGATGCAAATAGAGTCACATTTTCTACATTTATGCTCGTTAAAGAAGCTGAAAACTGGTGGAGATTTACAAAAAAACAATTGGATGATAGAAAGGAGACAAATTACTTGGGAAGTCTTCAAACAAAAGTTTCTAGAAAAATATTTTCTAGAGGATTTTCGAAGGAGGAAGGAAGTTGAATTCCTTAATCTTCGTCAAGGAGCCGTGTCTGTAGAAGAATATGCAGCAAAGTTTGACGAGATGTCCAAATTTTGTCCTTACTTTCATGATAGAGTTGATGAACGTTCCTATTGTTCCAAGTTTGAAAGTGGACTGAGACCTGATATTAAACAAGTAGTTGGTTATTTAGAGATTTCTTCCTTTCCTACTCTTATAAACCGTTATAGGATTTATAAGGATGATACTGAGGCAAGGCAAACTCAGTGGAGGCAAGGAGGGCCTTTGAGGCACAAAAGAAATTATTTCAATAATAAGAAACCCTACCAACGTCCATCTCATACTTCGTGGAATTCTTCAGGACAAAGACATCTTCTCCTGCCAATAATTCAAGCATAACCAACCCTATCAAATGTTTCCATTGTGGATGACCTCATTTGTCAAGAAACTGCACCACAAAGACAATAACTTGCTTCAACTGTGGGAAGTTGGGTCATTATCGTAATGAATGCAAAGAATTAATTAAGAAGCAAGGAAATAAGGGAAACAACAATGGAGGAAATAATCAACTTGGAAAACCAAAGACAACTAGAAGAGTTTTCACGATGAATGGTACTGAAGTTGTTCAATCTGAAGATCTAATTCAAGGTAAATGCATCATAAATGGTCACCTCGTTAATGTACTATATGATTTAGGTGCTACTCATTCTTTCATATCACATGAATGTGTCAAACATTTAAAGTTACTTGTCTCTTTATTGCCATGTGACTTAAATGTATCTACTCCTACCAATGTTCCAGTCACCACTTCACTTACATGCAAAAATTGTCATATTTCTATAGGGAATAGAAAATTTTCTATAAATCTTATATGTTTACCCTTGTCTCATTTGGATATTGTTCTTGTAATGGACTGGTTATCTTCCAACCATGTTCTCCTAAACTGTCACGATAAGACTTTTATTTTTGAATCACACATAGGTGAAACTTTCGACTCAAAAGAATTAAAAGAGAGTATTACCAACCACAATGAAATCCCAAAAGGATCTCAAGTATATATGATCTTAACTTCTTTAAAAGTCAAGGAAATTCCAGACATTAATAAGTTTCCTGTTGTTTGTGAGTATCTTGATGTTTTCCTTGAGGATGTTCCTTGGTTACCTCCACAAAGAGAAATAGAATTCACTATAGACTTGGTACCACAATCAGGACCAGTGTCTGTAACCCCTTACAGTATGTCACCTCTAGAGTTAGCAGAGTTGGAAAAACAAATAGAAGAATTGTTGGATAAATAATTCATCAGACCTACCATTTTCATGGATTATATGAACCGTATTTTTCATGAATTTTTGGATAAATTTGTGGTTTTTTTCATTGACGACATTTTAATTTATTCCAAAAATCATAAAGAACATGAGAGACATTTGAGGATTGTGTTACAAATTCTAAGAGAGAGACAATTATATGGAAAATGGTCAAAGTGTGAATTCTAGTTGAAAGAAGTTCAATTTTTGGGACATGTTGTCAACACCCAATTTCGTCTGAGTAAATGTATGTGTTTGGTTAAAAATAATAATAATAATAAAAATAATATATAATATAATAATAACAATAAATAATAAAATAAAATAAAAAATATGTTTTGATTGATGGTAGGTTTTTAAACTTTAATTCTACCATGGGAAAAAAGAAAAAAAAAACAAGAGAAGGAGAATCTAATTTATTGTTAATTATCGCATTCTTTTCATGAGCCCAAATGTTTTACATATTTTTACTCCCCACTGTTTGCTATTTACACTCTTCGCATGACATATCAGTAAAGGACGTTTCATAATTTCTGTTTTTAGAGAAGAGTATAATATTATGAGCAATATTTTTTTATAATAATTTTAATAAATATCTTGCATTTACACTTATGTGTCTCTTTGCGTTGTCAGACTGGGAAGGTATTATTTTAATTAAAAGCAAATATTCCCGATATAATACTTTTAGAGAAGGGTACGATTTTAATATTTAGAAGAAAATATTTCTAGTAATAATTAGAATAGATTATATGAATAATATGTTATGATTTAATCACGATCTTTATGTGATAGAGAATATGATTCTAGCAATTACAGACAATATTTCGTTAATAATTATAATCAATACCGTGGATATTATGCAATGATTTGATAAGACCAATTCCTTCCCCATATATTTTATTATAATTAAAGACTAGGATCTCAATGGTACCCCAAAGGGGCCTATATAAGCACAAAATTTCTCTAATGCGAGGGACAGAGAAAAAAATCGAAAAATCCCTCTCCTTTCTATTAGAGAGTACACGCAAAAAAGGGGGTCATCTGAAGAGGTAAATTTTCTTTGCTCTTAATACTTTTCATGATTCTCTTATAACATTAAATATATGATTGTTTGAATTGTTGTATGATTAAATGTGTTTGGGGTTCTCATGTTAAATGATTTTGGGTTTGTCGTTGATGTGCTCAACCTTTCTCTTTTCCTTTATTTTTATCTTGATAAATAAAAAGGTTTCTTTCGTAGGCTTTAATTCTCTCTAAACAAAAAATAATAAAATAATAAAAAAATTATATTATTTCTTTGATATAAGTATTGCATACCAGTCTCGGACTTGCTTGGTGATCAAAACACTTCTTCGTAGGCTTTTTTGTTCTTAAAAGGAAATTAATAACAATAAAAATATAAAATTATAAAATTATTTTTAATATCATGTCAAATCTCGGATTTGCTTGGTAACTAAATCTTTTATCATGTAGAATCTCGGGTTCTCTTGATATTAATAAAATATACATACACATAAAAATCTAGAAAATTAAAAGAACAAAGTAATAATATCAAACAACAAATATTTGTACAAAGAACTACGTTATCCCTGATTTTCCAAATGGAAATACGTAGGAGCGAGGTACAATCCTCATCGGGCTAAAAAAATAAAAAAAATAATTTTGTTTTAATCTTTAATATTTTTGTATGTGTTTTTTATTTTGTTTAATTTTTTTGGGGAATAACAAATATTCTAAACATCAAAATTCTACTTTTCACACTTAATTAAAGAAGGAACCGTCTTAAGACGGGCGTTGTGGGGTGCTAATACATTCCCCACACGAAATCGACTCCCGAACCCAAATTTTGTTTCGAAGACCATTCTTTTAAGGTTTTTTCTATAGTTTTCCATAATAAACTATGGTGGCGACTCATCTGTACTTTTTTAAATTATTTTCGCCGTCCCGCCGCGATCTCGGTTGCGACATATGTGATAACACAAAGTGGCATTGCAGTTGACACCCTCAAAGGTTCAAGCGGTATTGCTTTGGGAACAACCAAAGAATATCACATAAATAGGTAGTTTCTTAGGATTTGCAAACTACTATAGAAAATTCATTGAAGGATTTTCTAAATTAGCATTGCATTTGACTAAGTTGACACATAAGGGACAAGCTTTTGAATGGAATGAAGCATGTGAGTTTAGTTTTCAAGAGTTGAAGAAAAAATTAACATCTGCACTTGTTTTAATCCTTCTTGACCCTACAAAAAATTTCGAGGTATATTGTGAAGCATGTGGACAAGGATTAGGATGTGTGTTGATGCAAGAAAGAAAAGTTGCAGCTTATGCTTCACGACAAGGATTTGGAATTAGCTGCAATGGTGTTTGCGTTAAAAACATGGAGACATTACTTGTATGGAGCCAGGTTTGAAGTTTTCAATGACAATAAAAGTTTGAAATACTTTTTTTATCAAAAAGAGCTAAACATGAGACAACGTAAATGGATGGAATTTCTTAAGGATTACGACTTTGAGCTGCAATATCACCCTAGGAAAGCAAATGTTGTAGTCGATGCTTTGAGTCGAAACTATATAGATGCATCCATGATGATGGTGATGGAATTGGATTTGATAGAATCATTCAGAGACTTGAGCTTAGCTGTAAAACTTAGACACAATAGCATTTGATTAGAAATGTTAACAATATCAACTGAATTCTTAGAAGAAATAAAAGACACAAATTCTATTTGACTATTTTGTCAAGTTTCAAATATAATTTCCTTAAAATTTTGGGTATAATTACTTCAGGAGTATATTTGTTTCCATTAAAGTATAATTATACTAAAACAAAGGTTGAATTACAAAAAGAAAGCTAACATATTCAAAGAAATAATGTTAAACATAAATATGCAAAGTAAAAGAGTCTAAATATGTGTAGACATAAAAACTCGACCAGGTATATTGGTATACATTTGGAGAAAATACTTGCAACATTTATGTTCAGAAAGATAATAACATTGTCTTTTTTACTAGTATTATTCAAAAAACGAAACTAATGAGCTTTGAACATTGACTATTTACACAAGAAAACTAAAACATAAATGAGTTGACATGGTGATTGTGCCAAATTCCTGTCTTCAACAAAGTTTAGCAAACACCGTTAGTTTGCAGTGGTGCATTCAAATTTTTAATATTTGAAACAATTATATTCAAAATACAATTACATTGGTGGTACAATTACATGGTCTAAATAAATGCATTAAATAATTGTATTGTAAATATAATTACATTAGAATTGACAAATACTTTCTCCGCTTCATCACTTTTATATAAGGTTTAATTATATCTTTGGTCCCCATTTTGGACTTGAAATCTCAAATTGGGACCTGTATTTTTGGAAATCTCAAAATGGTCCCCTTTTAACTTTAAAAGTCTCACTTTTGCCCTTTCCGTTAAGTCTGGGTTGACGGCGTTTGGTGAACAGTGACATGGCAAGGTTGACCAGTTATTGAACAGTGACTTGACAGGAAAACGTTGACGTGGAATGGGCATATGTAATTAAATTACGTTTAGGGTAAGAAAAAATGTTAAATTAAATTAGGGTTTAGGGTTTTTATAATTTAAGGTGGGATAATTATTTTTCAAAAATATTAGAATTGTGAAATTAGGTTTAGGGTTTTTAAAAAAGAAAGCTCGGGTAAAATTGGGGAACTGTGGTGGAAGCTGTGGAATGCGATCGGTGTCCTTCTCCATCGTCATCACGCGTGCAATCTGAGGTTATTGACTTCATCGCATTCATCTCAAACGGTGGGGAGAAATGTGATGGTGGTTCATGTGAAAGGCGTTTTGTTTTGTATCGATTTGTGAAGAAAAGGACAAAGTTTTTGATAATAGAGAGGTTGTGTCTCCGTTCCTAACCAAGGTTCACTCAATGGAATAACTGGAATAGATTCCATGCTGTGCTTTGGGTTTAGTTCAATTTCCACCTTCCAACACAACTTCAAAACGTAGAATTAGTGAAAAGCAAAAAACATTTGTTCACATTCTGTGATTTACTTAGTGAAAAAGTTTATTATTACAACCTCAAAGCATCACTGTATCACCAAAACAAACCTAAAATAAAATAAACCCAATTATCCAAATCCTACATATGCAACACTGTAATCTTCAAAAATTCAAATTGCAACGGAGCCCCTACCACCTACCACTACACTAAATTATTATTATCATAATTACCCACAAAACATTTAAAAAACATGTGTTCAGAGAGAATCCCAATCGATCTCATAAGAAGGAAATTTCTGCAAGTTAAAATGTGCAGAAGCATCTTCCCATTGCGGCTCGCTGACATCAAAGGAGAGATCAGAGAGCGGAGAAGAATCCACAGAGCCATCACTTTCAAGATACTGAGCAGGTTCGGCTTCGGCTTCTCCTAGTCAGCCATCCCAGCAGCCATCCCAGCAACCATCACAACAGTGCTTGCAGAACCCCCTTCTCCCATCCTTTGTTCTTGGCTGTTCTGGCAGTTCTCAACACAGCCTTAGCACCACAATAACAACTAGGCGTCACATTGGAGCTTCTACACCCACCTGCATTGCAATTAACGCTGCTCTTCTGCTTTCCTCCAACATCTAAACTTGAACAGGACCCACAAGACACACAACTGGTTGGATTCATCACAGAAGAAGGGAGAAGATGACAACAAAATTAGGGATTCTACACTTTGTAATGCTGGTGGCTTAAATAAATCAAGATTTCCACACCAATCCACCTGTAATTGACACGTTTCAGTAACAGAAAGCCACCTCAGCAACCACAAACGCCGTTTGCCCAGACTTGACGGAAAGGGCAAAAGTGAGACTTTTAAACTTAAAAGGGGACCATTTTGAGATTTCCAAAAATACAGGTACCAATTTGAGATTTCGAGTCTAAAATGGGGACCAAAGGCATAATTAAACCTTTATATAAATGATATAAATGATTTAGTTGGAACCTATTTGTAGCTTCGTGACGTTTGTTTCCTCTAATAGATTATTAATTTTGTTTAAGGATTTGTACTAATTGAAAAAGTTAAGTTATAATTAGTATAATACTAATTAAAAAATCGTGTATATTGATCTCGAGAAGTATAATAATTATTACAGGGTCAAAAAAAAAATTCACATTACAGGAGTTTGATGGGTTATATTTGTTTTTTTACATATAGTTATAGTTATAATTATCGAAAGATTTTGATTTCATATGGTTATATGACATTAGTCTTACATATATAAACTATTTGAAACTACTTTTATCTTTAAAAACTTAAGACAATGATGTTATGAATCTTTATTAATATATAGTTTGTGGTGGTGCTTTCAAATTTTAATATTTGAAATAATTATATTCAAAATACAATTACATTGGTGGTACAGTTACATGGTCTAAATAACTGCATTAAATAATTGTATTGTAAATATAATTACATTAGAATTGACAAATACTTTCTCCGCTTCATCACTTTTATATAAATGATATAAATGATTTAGTTCGAACCTACTTGTAGCTTCGTGACTTTTGTTTCCTCTAATAGATTATTAATTTTGTTTAAGGATTTGTATTAATTGAAAAAGTTAAGTTATAATTAGTATAATACTAATTAAAAAATCGTGTATATTGGTCTCGAGATGTATAATAATTATTACAACGTCAAAAAAATCTTTCACATTACAGGAGTTGCAACATAATTTATTGTTGGGTTATATTTGTTTTTTCACACATGGTTATAATTATAATTATAGTTATTAAGATACTGTGGTTCCATACAGTTATATGATATTAATTTTATACATACGAGGCATTTAACACCACTTTTATCCAAAAAACCTGAAGACAATGGTGTTATGGGTCTTTATTCATATATAGTGGTTATGCGGTTAGTCATTCCGAACCATCGGCTCTGACACCACTGTTGGGTTATTTCATATGTTATGGGTCTTGATTCTTATATGGTATTTATATTTTTTTTTTCATATATGGTTATAGTTATAGTTATTGAGAGATCGTAGTTATATGACATTAGTCTTACACATACAACACATTTGACACCACTTTCATCCCAAAATATTAAGACAATGATGTTATGGGGTCTTTATTTTTATATAGTATTTGAGACTTTTGACTTTTTGACTCACACTTCAACTATTCTCAACATTTATGATATGATATGATATTGAATGCATTATCTAGGAAAGTTAATAACTTTTCAAATAAAGCAAAAAGAAAAAGTTAAAATATTAATATAACTAAAAAAAAAATCTGACTGTCCATATAATAAAGAAAAATATTTTTTTTTTCATATATTTATAAGTTATTAATAAACATCATAAATGAAATATTGATATGAATTTTACCATTAAAAATTATTGTTTGTGATTATTAATAAATATTTACATATTATATTTAAAAATAATATTTTATAACCTCTCCGTGGTTAAAAAAATTGACATCACCATAATTAAAAATTAATTTAATATTACAATAAATCTTGTAAATAAAATAATAAAGTGGAATAATTTTTTTTAATTTAGAGTAAATCCCAATGAAAAATTCGTAACTAAAGAACAATAACAAAAAAATAAGTTAAAACAAAATATAATTAATTATTGATTCAAATAATAATATTAAATAATATTAATATAACATTAATAATAATAATAGTAATTGATTAAAGTATATAATGATTGATTAAATAATAATAATAGTAATAATAATTAAAAAATAGTTTGAATACAATATAATTAATGATTAAATTAATAATAGTAATAATACAAATATTAATATTAATTATTAAAAAAATAAATTATTAGTTAAATAAATAAATTAAATAAAATCTAATAGTAGGTTATAATTATAATAACAATATCAAAAGTAATAATAATATTAATATTTGAAAAAAAAATGTTAATATGAAATATGATTATTTGATAGAATTATAGATATGATATCAGTAGTATTCATAATTAAGATAAGGTAGAGAGTGTGAAATATAATAACTTTTTATTCAAAATAAAAAAGAGTCAATTATATGATTTTTCTTTTAATAATTCATATAGTTAAAGGTTGTAAACCTATGAACTTAAAAATTTGTAAACAATTTAAATTTAGAAAGTTCAGTCTAAATTAGAAACATGTGAATTAAAAAAAATCGTATACCGAAGACTAAATTATGGTACGTAACAATGTTCCAATCTTCTTTTTCACCACTACTGTACAAAGAATAATGCAACTGTAAGTTTGAAATCCAAAAATTGTACAATATAGACTATTGTACTGTATGTCCCATCGGTCTATCGGCCATGCCCAGTCCTCAGATCTATCGAACAAGGCTAGGATGGCTTGTGTATGAAACATATCCACCGGTCGAGCGGCCTCACGGATGAACTGTATAGGACCATCGGTCAATCGGTTTCACAAATGAACCACATATCATACTGCAAGAAACCATCGGTCGATCGGTCTCGCGAATGAACCATGTTAAGGACCATCGGTCTATCGGTATCACAAATGAACAACATTATATCGTAAAGAACAATCGGTCGATCGACCTATATATTATTTACACATTACTCCGCAACGGATCATCGGTCGTTCGGTCCCACACGAACAACACCTTAACTTATAAAGGACAATCAGTTGATCAGTCACAAGGTCGATCGGTCAATCAATCTCCTAAATGATTCGCGTAGTGCTTTATAGGTGACCATCGGTCGATCAATTATAAATAAAATATTCCCTTGTTAAAATCAGAAGGTAACCAGCCTAGTCAAGCGGCCATCGGTCGCACGACCAAACAACATTAGTCAATCGGATTAATTAACATTAAACAAGCCAGTAATCTTGATTAGAGGATCATTGGGCCGTAATTAAGGAATCCTAATCACAGACCCACACCAGAAACTATAAATAGGGCCCAAAGGTAGGTTGGTGAGGATTTTTAATTCGCATTTATTACGGCAGTTATACTGATACTCTGATCGGTTCATTAACTGACTTAAGCATCGGAGCCTTTTAGACAGGTACCCCGATCGTCTGTCCAACCGATCGAGCGAGGAAGTGGATTTCTTGGAGAAGAAGTTATTGCAGTTACCAGGAGAGGAGATTTCTAGAAGAGGAGTAAGATCGAAGAGGCTCTTAGTAGACTCTTGGTCCCTACACCCGAAACAACTACTAATTCAATAATTAAATAGCAACCACGATTAATATGACATCTTACACAAAATAAGCAAGAAATTCAAAAACTCTAATGTTGAACAAAAATAGTCAAACAAAATGGTTTTGCAAGATGGACTTCGTACTTTTTCATGGACACGTAGAGTTTCAAAATTTGAATTCTAAAAATAGTAAAAGTCATTTTTACTAACACGAATTTGACAAAAGTGCACATAGTAAGGCAACAACCATTATAGAACCCATTATGTTGGTGATAAAAAAGTGGTAGAAAGGTTTGCATGATTAAAAACCCTACAACCAAAAGGAAAAGGAAAAAGAAATTGAAATTGTTTGTGCACAAATGCACTTAATTAGGTTGTAAAAATATTTAAAGTGCATTATATCCTATGGATTTGGTAGAAGATTTGAATTTGAACCTATAGACAACACTGTGATGTTTACCCATGTGTTTGAGTGCCACAAAACATCATTAGTAGTGTTGATATTTAATTGCTAAGGAGGAAGATGATGTTCCCTTGTCTGAAAATCCCACTGTGGCTCAAATGAAAGCGCATAAAGATAAGAAAACGAGAAAGGCAAAGGCAAAATCATGCTTGTTTGCAGGTGTTTCATAAATGATTATGACCAGGATCATGACTCTAAAGTCTCCCAAAGAAATTTGGGAATACTTGAAAGCAGAATATGAAGGGAATGAGAAGATTCGAGGCATGAAAGTTTTGAACTTGATAAGGGAGTTCGAGATGCAAAGAATGAAAGAGTCGGAGACGATTAAAGAATACTCAAACAAATTGTTGGGTATTGCCAATAAGATAAAATTGTTGGAAAAGGAGTTTTCATATTCCAGACTCATTGAGAAAATTTTGGTGACGGTGCCAGAAAGATATGAGGTATCTATTGCTTCCTTAAAAAACACAAAAGATTTGTCTACAATTACCTTTAAAGAGGTGATACATGTCTTGCAAGCACAAGAACAACGAAGATTGATGAGAGAAGATTATGAGGCGGTTGAAGGTAATTTAAATTACACTGAAGAGAATGCTCTCATAGTCAAGAAAAATAGAATGAGCAAATACAACAACACACATCTTGTCCCCATTGCAAGAGAAAAGGTCATCAACCCAATTGGTGTAGGTGGAGGCCAGATGTCAAATGTCACAAATGCGGTCAATTGGGACATGTGGAAAAGGTATGCAAATCTAAAGATTCTCAAGAAGATGTTCAGATTGTGGAGAATAAATTAGATGAGGATAAATCGGAGGAGGATCTACTTCTTACAACATCATGTGTTACAACTAACGAATCTACAAAAGAGTGGATTATAGATAGTGGTTGCACAAACCACATGACTCGTGATAGAGAACTTTTTAAGGAACTCAATAAATCAAATATTTTCAAGGTAAGAATTGGGAATGGAGAACAACTTGTTGTAAAAGGTACATAACAATTTCAATTAAAACTCATTCAGGTATCAAATTAATTTTTGATGTCTTATATGTTCCTGAGATTACCCAAAATTTGTTAAGTGTTGCTCAATTGTTAGAGAAAGGTTAGAAGGTTTCCTTTGAAAATAAAGTATGTGTGATAAAAAATGCTAACCATCTAGAGGCTCCAACGTACCACCTGACCTCTAGTGCTCAATCTTCGCCTTCTGACATACTAGACACGATGCCACATAATCCGCTATTTGTCTTCATACCTGTCTACCAGAAGGTCACCTTCAAGTCTTTATACATCTTAGTCATACCTGGATGTATGCTAAGACGACTCTTATGTCCTTCCTCCAATAGCATCTTCCTCAATATCGGGTTCCTAGGTACACAAACCCTCTCCCTGAAACGTAGGATGCCATCTTTACCCATCCTATAGTCTTTTCCCTTCTTAGTGCCCAACCAACCTATGATGTGCTGCAGCTCCTGATCAATTCCCTGTTCCACCCGAATCTCGTCCAGGAACTCATTGGTGATTCTTAACATACTACACCGAATATGTCCTGCACCCATATTTAGCCCCAGATCCATATCTCACAATTTCTAGATCGTCCAGCTCATTCATCATCATAGCAGATATGTGGACTCTCTTCCTACTTAGAGCGTTTGCAACGACATTGGCTTTGCCAGGGTGATATAAAAGCTTACAGTCGTAATCTTTCAAATATTCCATCCACATCCGTTGTCTCATATTCCGCTCCTTCTGATCAAATAAGTATTTCAAACTTTTATGATCGTTGAACACCTGGAACTGTGAACCATACAAATAATGCCTCCACGTCTTGAGGGCAAATACTACTGCAGCTAGCTCCAACTCATGCGTCGAATAATTTTTCTCGTGCACTTTCAACTGTCTCGACGCATAGGCCACTGGTCGTTTATCTTGTATCAGCACACAACCCAACCTTTGATACGAGGCATCACAGTACACCTCAAACGTCTTGGTTGTGTCAAGAATAACAAACATTGGTGTAGTGGTCAACCTCCTCTTCATATCTTGAAAACAAGTTTCACACTCAATTGTCCAAGAGAAAGGCTAATCATTTCTGGTGAGCTGTGTCAGCTGTAAGATTCGCGGAAATTAATTAATTAAATAAATAAATAATTAATAAATGCGGGTGAGTTGTGCATTTATGACATTAGTTTCTGTTATATGTGACATGGAAAAGTACTAGCTCAAGTGGTTGAGAGTACTTTGATTGTGTGAGAGGACTTAGGTTCAAGTCCTATGTATGTCAATTATGTGTATTTTGTTATTAATGTTTTAATAATATGTTGGGCCACACTCAGTATGAGATATTGCTTGAATTGTATGTGTTAGCAAGAAACATGGGTTGGTCTGATGGTTTAGAGTTGATTTAACTTTGGCATGGTGTGGGTTCGAACCTTGGTGGATTCAAATTTAACTTTCTTTTTGCTAAAAAGTTAGTGTGGCTTGAATATGAAAGGGGTAGAGACAACCCTAGCAGAAGGAGAATCTCACACTTAAACCAAATTTCGTTTTTGACACCAGAGTGAATAGTGAGGTCTGAAGCGATCGAGAGCCATTTGGGAGAGAAGCTAAGAGAGGGCATTGGTGAATCTCACACTTAAACCAAATTTCGTTTTTGACACCAGAGTGAATAGTGAGGTCTGAAGCGATCGAGAGCCATTTGGGAGAGAAGCTAAGAGAGGGCATTGGTGTTCCGGGAAAAGTTCCCAAAATCAAGTTTTAAGCAAAGGATTTTTAAGGTTAGGGGAGCTGAACCCGAATTTTTGTTTAAACTATTGTATGCTTGTGATTCTGATATGTTTTGTACTATGAATTCGTGTTATAAGGGGTGAGATTTGGGGTTTATGAGATTTATGTTTGCGATGATTGTGTACGTGGTACACGTGAGCAGGTGATGATGCAGGTGGAGCTGGTGAGGCTTAGCTACGGAGAGGGGCTGATTATGGGGATTTTTATGTTCATGTTTTTGGTCACTCTATTTTTAACATATGATGTAAAGGCTCATGGCCTATTTGACTAAATTCACAATTTTGTATTTATGGACTTACTGGTAATTTAATGAGGTTTTACATTTCCCGTGTTTTGGGAAATGTGGTATTATTCTAACATTAGGATTTAATAAATGATGCTGACGTATTACTTCTATTTTATTTTTATTAAATTCGTAATATCCAAGCGGGATATTACATTTGGTATCAAAGCTTTGTTTTCAAAATGATTTTTGGGGTCTATGGGGAGTGAGCTTACCATGTGTGTGCTTGTGAGATCATTTTGATCATTGTTTGTTATCTGACTTTTAGTATGAAGTCTTAACCAAGTTGTTTGATGTGAACAGTTATATGTGGCGTAATCAAGCTATGGCAAATAGGATGAGGAGGAATAATGTTGGGGCGATGAGATCGCACAGGCGATACATCGGATGGTAGATGCGATGCAGCCCATTGCAGCGCAACCTCGAGCCGTGGTAGCACCCACACGTCCGGTGTCGATGGAGGATTTTATGAGGCATAAGCCCTCAAAATTTGCGGGCAAATCTTCTCCAGATGAAGCTGGTGCTTGGCTTAAAGAGTGCGAGAAAATCTGTCGGGTGATTGATTGCACAAACGCCCAGAAGCTCTCATTCATATCTTTCCTATTGATAGCTGATGCAGAATACTGGTGGGCGGGCATGCAGTAGCTCATGTAGACTCGGGGTGAGGAGGTTACCTGGACTTCCTTCAGGGAGAGATTTCTGGAAAAATATTTTCCAGCTAATGCCAGGCATGAGAGAGAGGCGAAATTCCTCACGTTCCAGTAGGGGAACCTGACTGTGCAGGCATACACAAAAAGGTTTGAATATTTGGCCAGGTTCTACACACCTACTGTTACCAAGGAGTGGAGATGCCGAAAATATGAGGGCGGGCTGAAACACGAGCTACGCCGCTTTATTGTACCTCTCCGGATCAGGGAGTTCCCAGTTTTGGTGGAGCAGGCCAAGGCTGTAGAGCAGCTGGAGATAGGGCCCAGCAAAGGGGCTCGACCACAGAAGACTACCTCTGATTCACGGCAGCAGAAGAAGCCGTATGATAGGCCACAGAGCTCGGCTAAGAAACTATAGTGCTACAACTGTGGTGGGGAGCATTATCGGAGGGATTGTCCAAAACCCTCAGGTAGTTTCAGTGGTGGTGGTGGTGGTAGCACTGGCAAGTGCTACGTTTGTGATCAGACGGGTCATTTTGCACGACACTGCCCGAATAAGAAACCAGCTGGAGGTGGACCAGCGAAGAAACCAGTAGGGGATCGACCTAGAGCCCCTGGTCGTGTTTTTGCCTTGATGACTACCGAGGCCGCCCAGTCAGGTAACCTAGTGCAGACTACTTGTTTGTTATTTGACCATGAAGTTGTTGTGTTGTATGACTCAAGAGCTACCCATTCATTTGTATCCAATGAATGTGTGAGGAGGCTCGGTCTAGTGATGCGAGAGCTGGCGTGCGAGTTAATTGTTGCGACACCAGCATCTAGAGAGGTATCCACCACGTCTATTTGTGTGGGATGCCCTATAGAGGTGGCAGGCCGCAAGTTCAAGGTGAATCTCATCTGTTTACCAATGGAGGGGTTAAATGTAACATCCCTAAGGAATATTACTTTGAAAATATCATAAACAATTAATTAAATGAAATTAAATATGATAATATAAAAATTATTCCTCATTTATATATGCATGTTCCCAAAACGTGGGAAAATTAAAGTTGTAAAGTCAAATCATTGTACCGTTTAACAGTTCAAAAACATTACAACTTATAAAAGCCAAAAATGGCTAATGTTCCAAAACATAAGTACATCAAAAATTCAAATCTTCAAAAGCCCATAACATGATCCCGCTCTCCAATCTCAAGCGTCTCCTGGCTCACTTGTCAAAACATCTGCTCCTGGATAATAAATCATTTGATCATCGCCACACACACACAGATAGGGTGAGCTATGCATATTAAACAAATTAAATATGATACCCATCCCAATAAAAATTTACTAGTAAATGTTAATTACAAATTATCCACCCTTGATCTCAGATTCCTTCCTGAGTCACATGCATGAAACTAGGTCCTGGGATTTTCACTATGCTTCCACGATACTATCCATTTTGTGGTCCAACCCTACGAGCCAATCCTGCTCATAGTCCAACCCTACAGACTCCTCGCCTGTTGTAACACATCCAAGCTCACTCAACTTGGACCCTGGCACGCACGCAATCACCATACTATGGACTCCTCGCCCAATAGTAGCCGACGGGAACTCAACTAGTTCCATGCCCATCATGCGTTCAACCGCTCAAGCACATCCCAGACCCCTATTGGACTTAGCCCATCAAGCCCAAGCACAAAAGAAGCGAACTTAGTCCTTCAAGTCCACTAATCAAGCAAAAGAAGACAATTATACAGCCATGCAAACCGCTTGGTACCGCCTAGACACCGCTAAGCGGATACTGACCGAAAACCGCCTGGCGGTCACACCCCTACCGCCAGGCGATACGGCCCAGACAGGACCCGTAATTCTCCATCACCGCCTGGCAGAGACCACCCTTCCGCTAGGCGCCTAGCGCTAACAGTGGCCACTGCCACTGGTTTTCACTCTACCACCAGGCAGTACACCCCGCACCGCCAGACGCTATACCAGTAGCGCAAGGCTACTGGTTTTTGGTCCTTTTTACAGGTCTTAATAGACTCCCATTTACACAATGTTTTAGCACACATACATTCATAGCATTACAATACATGCATCAAACCAAAATGATATATGTACAATTATCTAAACCCAAGTCTTAATCATCACATTTCAATATATTGCATAAATCAATATAAGAACAAGCCCTCTGGTTTAATTAGTATGCTCACCACTTATCCCAATACAAGGTCTATCGTATATTGATCTTCTCAGATTTCATTTACCCTTAAGTCATTCCGCAACTTAATCCTTAGCCCCCACATGTTGGTATATTCACTCAATTCCAAAGAAAGAAATTTACTGACTATTGCCCCAAATCCCCCAGAATTTTCCCCCGTAACCCTCGATAACGCATTTTTCAGCAACGTCACCAGAACATCCTCACCTCTGATGCGTCGCCTGGCGGGCACCCAAGAGCCATCATGCGGTTCATACCAGTTTCACACCCAGTCCCATTTTCCAGCATTCACAGTGTTCACGACTAACCCAAATTCATTTTTCATTGAGTCTAACATGATTTCACTTCCACACAACAACCAAATTTCATATCTTAATTACGTTAACTTCTATTCCCCCATCAACACAACTCACTACGGCGATCTTCCCTGTTTTCCCATTATAAATCCTCATGAACCCTAAATTCCAATTCCATTAAAATTAACGTATTAATCCACCAATTACAAATTTTTTTACAGTTGATAATCCATCATACCAACCACATTCGAATCCCAGTATTCTTCCCAAGCCCCGCACACCACGAGAATAAGAAAAATCAGAAGAAATTGGGCAACCTAGTATGTGTTGCCTGGCGGACTACCCTTAGCCGCCAGGCAGTGCATGGCAGAACCCAAAAAAAGAACGTTGGGAGCATGAGCCGCCTGACGGGCCTTCAATGCCGCCAGGCGGTTTCTGGAAATTTTCCAGAATTTCGCCAAAATCCATCCCAACCTAGATCATACATTACATCAATCAATACAACACGAAAAACACACAATTAGCATTAAACAGACAAGTAAGAGCTCCCCTAACCTGGATTAAAGCCTTCCCCAGGTATTCTTCTACTTCTTTCCTTGAACTCCAATTGGTCTCCCTTGTCTTCTCTCAATTCAGCCCCTTTCCAACACCCAAACCTCACCTTTCAACCTTAATTTCGTACTGTCTTTGTAACCTCACAATATTCTCTGCAGAAACCTTTCTCTTCTCTCACAATTAGGCTTTTTAGGGGTGTTTTAATGGTGGCCTAATACTCTAAAACGAAAATAGCATTAAGCAGGGGGTAATGACCATTCAAGCTCACTAATTGGCTTGCTTTTCCAGCTACCCTTAACTGATACTTCTGCTAGGGTTTTTCCTTAACCCTTTAACTTCAAATCAAAACCAAAAATGACAAAAATAGAGTTTCATTTGGGTCTTCCAAGGTTTGAACCCACACCCATGCACATGCTAACTCAATGCCTAACCAATGCAACCAATTCATATTTCATACTAACCAATACAATTCAATAATTATAAAAATCCACAACACGTTTTAATATACACAAAAATAATATTGATTTAATAACACACAAAAATAACATACATAGGACTCGAACCCAAGTCCTCTCACACAAACCAAGTACTCTCAACCACTTGAGCTAGTACTTTTCCACGTCATACACCCCGCATTTATTACCTTAAAGGTTCTCTTTACCCACATTTATCCAATAATTACTTAATTAATTATTTAATTTTTTCCCGAGTCTTACATTAGACGTGCTTCTGGGTATGGATTGGTTGGCCAGCAACCATGTGATGATTGATTGTGGGCAATGCAGGGTGGTGTCTCCAACCAAGCAGAGAAGGAGATTGAAGCGGGGGCTACGTGTTTTATGATAGTAGCTCAAACGGAGAAGAAAAGTACTATAGAGAAGATTAGTCTGATTCCTGTGGTAGATGAATACGCAGATGTCTTCTCTGACGAAATCCTAGAGTTGCCACCAAGCAGGGATGTTGATTTCACCATTAATCTCATTCCTGAGGCTGGCCCATTATCTATGGCACCATATCGGATGGCACCAGCTGAGTTGGCAGAGTTGAAGAAGCAGATTGAGGATCTGCTTGAGAAGAACTTTATTCGGCCGAGTGCATCACCATGGGGGGCGCCGGTATTACTTGTGAAAAAGAAGGATGGCAGTTCCAGGTTGTGTGTTGACTATCGGCAATTGAATAAATTAACAATCAAGAATAAGTACCCACTACCGAGGATTGATGATCTATTGGACCAGTTAAGGGGAGCAGCTGTGTTATCTAAGATTGACTTAAGGTCTGGATACCATCAGATCTTAGTCAAACCTGAGGATGTGTAGAAGACCGCATTCAGGTCTCGCTACGGCCACTATGAGTATGTGGTGATGCCGTTTGGGGTGACGAATGCGCCAGCTATATTCATGGACTACATGAATAGGATATTTCGGCCGTATCTAGATCAGTTTGTTGTTGTATTTATAGACAACATACTGATATATTCTGAGAATAAAGAAGAACACGCAGATCATCTGCGAATGGTATTAGAGGTACTCAGGGAGCATAAGCTTTATGGGAAGTTATCAAAGTGTGAGTTTTGGCTCGATGAGGTGCAGTTCTTGGGCCATGTAATCTCAGCTCAAGGAATCTCGGTGGACCCAGCAAAGATTGAAACGATGTTGAAGTGGGAAACTGTGACTGAGGTGAGAAGCTTCTTGGGCCTGGCAGGGTATTACAGGCGCTTTGTGGAAGGGTTCTCCAAGATGGTGAGTCCATTGACTCAACTCACCAAGAAGGACCAACCTTTTTCTTGGACAGACGAGTGCGAGGTCTGTTTTGAGGATATGAAGAGAAGATTGACCACTGCACCAATCTTAGCTATCCCAAATACAGCCAAGATGTTTGAGGTGTACTACGATGCTTCATACTAGGGTTTGGGGTGTGTGTTGATGCAGGAGAAACGACCTGTTGCTTATGCATCTCGCCAGTTGAAAGTACACGAAAAGAACTACCCCACACATGATTTGGAGCTATGATGATGAAAGAATTGGAGCTTATAGAGAAACTGCGAGATATGAACTTGAACCTATACACAGGTGTTGATCACATACGGTGCAGCATGTTACAAATCACTAATGAGTTCTTGGATAAGGTCAGGGAGGAACAGGGTAAAGATCAAGAACTGCAACAGATTGTGAGTGAGTTAGGTACCGAGAAGAGAAAAGACTTCAGGATGGGCATAGATGGTATCCTGAGATTCAGAGAGAGGGTGTGTGTACCTCGCAGTCGGGTTTTGAGAAAGATGCTCTTGGATGAAGGGCATAAGAGTCGTCTTAGCATACATCCAGGTATGACTAAGATGTATAAGGACTTGAAAGCGACGTTCTGGTGGACGGGTATGAAGACTGATGTGGCCGACTATGTTGCCTCTTGTTTAGTATGCCAGAAGGCGAAAATTGAGCACCAGAGACCGGGTGGTACGTTGGAGCCTCTTGACATTCCCTAGTGGAAATGGGACAGCATTTCCATGGATTTTGTCATGCACTTGCCACGGTTTGTGAGAGGACATGACTCGATCTGGGTTATTGTAGACAGATTGACGAAGTGTGCTCATTTCCTACCAATCAATCAGAAGATGTCATTGGATAAGCTGGCAGAGTTATATGTCAGGGAGATCGTTAGACTTCATGGTGTGCCAGCGAGTATTGTGTCAGATAGGGATCTGAGGTTCACTTCCAGGTTTTGGCAGTCTTTGCAGAATGCCTTAGGCACGCAGCTGAGAATGAGCTTGGCATATCATCCTCAGACTGATGGGCAGTCTGAGAGAACTATACAGTCACTAGAGGATCTACTGAGGACTTGTGTGTTGGATCACCTGGGTACGTGGAGTGATATGTTGCCCTTGGTGGAGTTCACGTACAATAATAACTACCATTCCAGCATTGGGATGGCACCATACGAGGCATTGTATGGTAGGAGATGCAGAACTGCGTTGTGTTGGCAACAAGATGGAGAGTCTGTGGTGTTCGGGCCAGAATTCCTGCAGTAGACTACTAAGAGGGTAAGAGTGATCCAAGATCGGATGCGAGCAACTCAAAGTCGGCAGAAATCCTACGCCGATAAGAGGAAGAGGCCACTCGAGTTTGAGGCTGGTGACCATGTATTTCTCAGGGTTACACCTACAGCAGGCATAGGGAGAGCTCTGAAATCGAGGAAGTTGACCCCTCGATTCATTAGCCCCTATCAGATTACAAGAAGGATCGGACCAGCCGCGTACGAGATTGCCTTGCCACCACACTTGGCAAATCTGCACAACGTCTTCCATGTTTCACAACTGAGGAAAGACGTGGCAGATCCTAGTCATGTGCTGGAGCAGGATGATGTCCAGGTGCGTGAGGATCTGACTATGGGAGTTGGACCAGTGAGAATCTTGGATTCTCAAGTGAAGCAGCTCAAAGGGAAGGAGATCAGAACGGTGAAGGTGCTCTGGGATGAGGCAACTCAGGAAATGACATGGGAGATGGAGGATGTCATGAGGAAGTCTTACCCTCATCTTTTCGCTGGTTCTCTTTTTCGAGGACGAAAAATTCTAAAGGTAGGAGTAATGTAAGATCCACATAAATTAATTAATTAATTAATGCGGATGAGTTGTGCATTTATGACATTAATTTCTGTTATGTGTGACATGGAAAAGTACTAGCTCAAGTGGTTGAGAGTACTTTGATTGTGTGAGAGGACTTGGGTTCGAGTCCTATGTATGCCAATTATGTGTATTTTGTTATTAATGTTTTAATAATATGTTGGGCCACACTCAGTATGAGATATTGCTTGAATTGTATGTGTTAGCAAGAAACATGGGTTGGTCTGATGGTTTAGAGTTTATTTAACTTTGGCATGGTGTGGGTTCGAACCTTGGTGGACTCAAATTTAACTTTCTTTTTGCTAAAAAGTTAGTGTGGCTTGAATATGAAAGGGGTAGAGACAACCCTAACAGAGCCATTTGGGAGTGGTATTTTCTGAGAAGTTTAGAAAGAGTGCGAAGATTGAGAGTGAATAGTGAGGTCTGAAGCGATCGAGAGCCATTTGGGAGAGAAGCTAAGAGAGGGCATTGGTGTTCCGGGAAAAGTTCCCAAAATCAAGTTTTAAGCAAAGGATTTTTCAGGTTAAGGGAGAGAAGCTAAGAGAGGGCATTGGTGTTCCGGGAAAAGTTCCCAAAATCAAGTTTTAAGCAAAGGATTTTTCAGGTTAGGGGAGCTGAACCCGAATTTTCGTTTAAACTATTGTATGCTTGTGATTCTAATATGTTTTGTACCATGAATTCGTGCTGTAAGGGGTGAGATTTGGGGTTTATGAGTTTGGTACTATTTTATTGAAAATGTAACCTAAGTTTCTGAATATAATGGATTCATGCACGGGCTAGGATGAAAATTGTGTTAAATTGGAAGTTTGTGAACCTTTTAGAGTCAAGAATTATGCCCATGTGTTGTTGCAATATGTGTACACTGTTCTGATATGTTTTGGAGTGTTGAATTGGGCATGGTTGCTAGTGTGCGTGCGTGAACAGATTTGAGGTCTGCATTTCTCGCTCAGGCGAGCCAGGCTCGCCTAGGCGAGAGTGGCAGAGGGGAAATCCTTGTGTTACGTGATCATCTCGCGCAGGCGAGGGGGTCTGATCCTGAGCGACAGGTCATCTCGCTTAGGCGAACGTGTCTCGCTCAAGCAAGGATACACGCATGTTGAAGCGTGCTATTGGGGACGTCTCGCTCAGGCGAGATTTCGAGGGTGACTTGTGCTGTTTGGTAGGACTCGTCGCTTGGACGAGATGAATTATGATTCTAGACGAGCGAGGGTCTCGCCCAAGCGAGGGTGAGCTCGTTTAAGCGAGAGTACGTGTTCTGCAGAGCTTCTAGAGGCTCGCCCAAGCTAGTGGATCTAGCTTAAGCGAGATAGGCTGGATTGGCGGAACAAAGGCTTTTGGCCTAAGTGAGCAAAGGTGTTATTGAGCGTTCAAGGCCTGACTTATTATTGTATTGACGAAAATCGTAATGAGTGGTTTATAAGGCTTCTAAAGTAATCCTGATGGTGGGCTTGCTGATGTTCCATGGGTTATGGCCCGGAACGTATCTTTGAGTTGTGGCTCAGGATAGGGGTTAAGCACGTGGCATTCTATGGGTTGTAGCCCAGAATGACTTCCCTTGAGTTGTGGCTCAGGATAGCGGATGAACACGAGGAACCTTGAGTTGTGGCTCGGGTTGGCGAGTGTGCCAGTGTGAGTGTGCTGGTTGTGGCCAGTACGGATGGGTCCAAATGGATTGCCCTCCTCAGTGGTTGCTGATGTGTTTGGTAGTCTTGGGACGTTACGGACTATGTTCGTATTTGGGAACTCCACCTGGCGTTACGGTGTGTGATCCGTAGCATGGTTTCTGCACGTGCTCTATCAGTTGTGGCCGATAGGTGTGGCAGCAAGGCACCTGGAGATACTCAATAGAAGATATAGAACACTGCTTACATGGTTGTGACCATGAGAAGAACTCGAACGAGGTTTCCTGATGTACCTATTATGCATGGTGGTGGCCATGTGGAGGGAAGGTAACGTGACTTCCATTAGGTGCATCGGTGTACATGGTGGTGGCCATGTGATGGAAATAGAGTAAGATTTTGTGGGAAAAGAAAGGATACTTGATATGGTTGTGGCCATGTAGTATAAAGAAAGAATTTATGTTGTTGTTATATTATTTGTATTGGTTAAATATGAATATGTATATTTGGTATATATTTTTGTATGTTTTATCTGTTAGCTCACCCTATCTGCTTGTGTTTGGCGATGATCGTGTATGCGGTACACGTGAGCAGGTGATGATGCAGGTGGAGCTGGTGAGGCTTAGCTATGGAGAGGGGCTGATTATGGTGATTTTTATGTTCATGTTTTTGGTCACTCTATTTTTAACATATGATGTAAAGGCTCATGGCCTATTTGACTAAATTCACAGTTTTGTATTTATGGACTTATTGGTAATTTAATAAGGTTTTACATTTCCCGTGTTTTGGGAAACGTGGTATTATTCTAACATGAGGATTTAATAAATGATGTTGACGTATTACTTCTATTTTATTTTTATTAAATTCGTAATATCCAGGCGGGATGTTACATTAGCGGTTGAACCGTCTTGGAGAAACCCTCCACAAACGTCTTATAATACCCAGCAAGACCCAAAAAGCTTCGCACCTCAGTAATAGTTTGTGGCCTCTCCCACTTCACTATTGTATCAATCTTCGTCGGGTCTATTGCTATTCCTTGGGTTGAGATCATGTGACCAAGGTATTCCACCTCATCCAACCAGAAGTCACATTTTGACAGCTTCCCATATAGCTTATGCTCTCTGAGAACCTCCAGTACACTCTCATATGTGTTCTTCTCGACTCTAAGAGTATATCAGTATGTCGTATATGAATACAACGACAAACTGATCCAAATACGACCGAAAGATTTTGTTCATGTAGTCCATGAAGATTATAGGAGCATTTGTCACCCCAAATGACATCACCACATACTCGTAGTGTCCATAGCGTGACCTGAAAGTTGTCTTCTGTACATCCTCAGGCTTAACCAATATCTGATGATATCCAGACCTCAAGTGAATCTTGGAGAACACTGCTGCTCCTCTCAATTGATCCAGCAAGTCATCAATTCTCGGCAATGGGTATTTGTTCTTGATAGTCAGCTTGTTCAGCTGATGGTAATCAACACACAGCCTTGAACTACCATCCTTCTTCTTCACTAAGAGTACAGGCGCTCCTAGGGTGATGCTCTTGGTCTAATGAACTTCTTCTCAAGCAGATCCTTAATCTGCTTTTTCAACTCAGCTAATTCTATCGGTGCCATCCTGTATGGTGCCATCGAGATTGGGCCAGCTCTAGGGATGAGATCAATAGTGAAATCCACATCCCTACTTGGCGGAAGTTCTGGGATTTCATCTAGAAAGACATCTGCATACTCATCCACCACTGGTATGCTTCGTATCTGCTTAGTTGTACTTTTCTTCTCTCCTTGAGCCACTATCATGAAGTAAGTAGCTTCAGCTTCTGTCTCCTTCATTGCCTGATTAGGCGATATAAGCTCCAATCCTTCTATATCTGGGAATACTACTTTATGTCGTCTGCAATCAATGACAATATGGTTGCTTGACAACCATTCCATTTCCAGAATCACGTTCAGGGACTCTATTGGCAAGCAAATGAGATTCATCTTGAACTCGCGGCCTGCCACCTCCATAGGGCATCCCACACAGACAAAATGGTGGATACCTCGCTAGACGCTGGTGTCACGACTATCAACTCGCACCCTAGCTCTCGAATCACAACGCCGAGCCTCCTCACATATTCATTGGATACGAATGAATGGGTAGCTCATGAGTCATACAACACCACAACCTCATAATTAAACAATAAACAAGTAGTATGCACCAGGTTACCTAACTGTGTTGCCTCGGTGGTCGTCAAGGCGAATACACGCCCTAGTGCTCTAGGCCGCTCTCCAACTGGTTTCTTGGCTGGTGCACCTCTACTTGGTTTCTTGTTAGGTCAATGGCGTGTAAAAAGGCCAGTCTGGTCGCATACATAGCACTTGCCAGTGCTAGAGCCGCCTCTAGAACTACCAAAGGGTTTTGGCCAGTCCCTCCTGAGATGTTCTCCCCCACAATTGCAACATTGCAGTTTCCTAGTTGAAGACTACGGTCTACTATAGGGTTTCTTCTTCTGTTGAGTATCTATGGGGTTTTCTGTGACGACGCCACCCTGTTGGGCCCCATCTCTAACTGCTCTACTGCCTTGGTTTGCTCCATCAAGACTGGGAACTCTTTGATCCTCAAAGGTACGAGGAATCTGCGAAGCTCATGTTTCAACCCGCCCTCATACTTCTGACATCTCCATTCCTTCGTGCAGTGGGCGAGTAGAATCTCACCAACTACTCAAACTTGTCTGTGTATACCCGCACAATCAGGTTCCCCTGCTATAACGTGAGGAATTTAGCTTTCATCTTATGTTTGACGTTGTCAAGGAAGTATTTCTCCAGGAACCTCGTCCTGAAGGAAGTCCAGGTTACCTCCTCTACCCGGGTCTGCATTAGTTGTTGCATCCCTTACCACCAATACTCAGCATCCGCCACCAGTAAGAATGTGACGAATGAGAGTTTCTTTGCATCAGTACACTCAATCACCCTGTATATCTTCTCACATTCCCTGAGCCAAGCATCTGCTTTGTCAAGAGTGGCCTTGCGTGTGAATTTAGAGGGCTTATGTCTCACGAAGTCCTCCATAGTTATCGGGCGAGCATGTGCGACTATGGCCCTGGGTTGCGCTGCAATGGGCTACATTGCGTCCATCATACGATGAATCGCCTGAGTAATGTCATCCACCCCAACAGCATTCCTCCTCCTCCTATTTTTCATAGCCTATGCACGCCACATTTTCAGCTATTCAAATCACACAGCTTAAGTCATAGCTATACAAGCAATGTTAACACAAAACACACAAACAGTTACGCAAACGTAACACGATAAGCTCACTCCCCATAGACCCCAAAAATCATTTTGAAAACCTTTACTCTGATACCAAATGTAACATACTAACTGGATATTACGGATTTAAATATTAAAATAAAGAAATATAATTAAACTGCATTTAATGAAATATCATTTCCTCAAAAACACTAGAAATTTTAAAACTTTTATTACCTCAACAATAATCCAAAATCCATAATAATAAATACTATTGTAATTATCAAAAAGTCTATTAATATCAATGATTACAATTTATGTGAAATCATAAAAACAATATAAAAAGTCTGAGAAAATCCTTCTCCCCAGTCTAGCCCTGCTTCGGCTCTATGCCTCACCAGACCCACCTGTAACTAGAGATGGCAAATAAACCCACCCCGGTGGGTATTGCCCGAACCCATCCCCGTTTTCACGGAGAATCTCCGCATTTACTGCGTATAGGTATGGGGAATCTCCGACTTTTTCAATTGGGTATAGGGATGGTTATGGGGATATACATATCCCTGCCATAATACCTCGTTCCCGCCATATCTCCGTCATCATTTAAATTATTAAAATATTCACAATTAATTAAGTAACCCTATATATACATATATATATATATATATATATATATATATTTCAATTTTTTATTTCTTCTAATTATTTGGTTTGTCATGAAACTCATTTGCATCTCCAATATATTTTTCATCTTATCATAACATTTATGTAATTATATTAAAATGATGTATGTCAATTAAAAAAAATTTATGTCTCATATTTGAATATTTTTATTATTTTTTAATATTTTTATTTATTGTATATTTCCTTTCACATGAGTATGTTTAATACTCTTAATTTAAGTGTTTAATAACATAAACCTTTCATTTACTAGGTAATATAAAAAAATTCTTTACTTGTTTTTATTTTTTTTTTCATTTGAAGAACTCTTTTGTTTCACTATAACAATTATTTCTCAACCATTGAGTATATTGAAAAGTGTTCTTAAATGTTTAAGGTATTTTTCATCTTACCAAATCCTTAATTATACATTCGTTTTTCTTTGTGCGATTTCTTTCAGTAGTTTCTAAGACATACATTTGTTAATTTTTTAATATTTTTATTTGTTGTTTATTTTCATCATGTAGAATACTATTTCAGTATATTTTATCTAATTATTTTTTATTTTCTAACTCATTATATCAATC